>OIWK01000133.1_pt1 | contig 71153 bp, 88 predicted proteins | sample 1587401 | NCBI WGS metagenome assembly OIWK01 (sample SAMEA3888911, study PRJEB22519) | human gut metagenome | biome: human gut; feature: human-associated habitat; material: faeces | place: Denmark | collected 2009 | reverse complement strand
CGGGCCCCCGTCAATTCCTTTGAGTTTCAGCCTTGCGGCCGTACTCCCCAGGCGGGGTACTTATTGCGTTAACTCCGGCACAGAAGGGGTCGATACCTCCTACACCTAGTACCCATCGTTTACGGCCAGGACTACCGGGGTATCTAATCCCGTTCGCTACCCTGGCTTTCGCATCTCAGCGTCAGACACAGTCCAGAAAGGCGCCTTCGCCACTGGTGTTCCTCCCAATATCTACGCATTTCACCGCTACACTGGGAATTCCCCTTTCCTCTCCTGCACTCAAGTCTTCCAGTATCCAGAGCCATACGGGGTTGAGCCCCGCATTTTCACTCCAGACTTAAAAAACCGCCTACATGCTCTTTACGCCCAATAATTCCGGACAACGCTCGCCACCTACGTATTACCGCGGCTGCTGGCACGTAGTTAGCCGTGGCTTATTCGTTTACTACCGTCATTACAAATCATTATTCACAATCTGCACATTCGTCATAAACAAAAGAGCTTTACGGAACGAATTCCTTCATCACTCACGCGGCATTGCTCCGTCAGGCTTTCGCCCATTGCGGAAGATTCCCCACTGCTGCCTCCCGTAGGAGTCTGGGCCGTGTCTCAGTCCCAATGTGGCCGTTCATCCTCTCAGACCGGCTACTGATCATCGCCTTGGTAGGCCGTTACCCCACCAACTAGCTAATCAGACGCAGGCCCATCCTCTAGCGATAGCTTATAAATAGAGGCCATCTTTCACAGCATCCTCATGCGAGATTGCTGTCACATTCGGTATTAGCACCCCTTTCGGGATGTTGTCCCCATCTAGAGGGCAGGTTGCCCACGCGTTACTCACCCGTTCGCCACTAAGATTACCGAAGTAATCTCCGTTCGACTTGCATGTGTTAGGCATGCCGCCAGCGTTCGTCCTGAGCCAGGATCAAACTCTCCAATAAAGTTTATTGAAGAACTAATCTAGCTCTTATTATTTAAAAAAGAAGTTATTTGACTTGGTCTTGCGTTTTTACGCTTGACCCGCACATTCGCTTTTTTCTAGGTTTATGTTCAGTTTTCAAGGTTCAGTGCCTAGCGATTTTAGCTTTTGTTTTGTTGCCGTATCGCGTCGACTTGTATATAATACCATGTGACCTGCATTATGTCAACACTTTTTTCGGCACTTTTTTAACATTTTTTCGTGATACACTAGGATTCGTGGAAAAAGAACTATGCTTGTTCATCGCCTTTATCGGCATTAAAATTTCTTCAAAAAATCTCAAAAAAAGTTAGATTTTCTACCGAAAAACGGCAAATTCTGCGTAAAAAAATCACTTTCTCCCGAAAAATTTTCGAGATTTTTTTCTTTCTCAGCAGCAAATTTCCTGCTTGTTTTTTCCCGGCATTTTTCACTATTATCGACGAAAACGTAAAAATGCGCTCTGCTTTCGCAGAGCGCACGAGAAACTATCTGTTATTTTTCGTAAGTGAAGTTATTAATATGCGGACGCAGGTCCTCGCCTTCCTGTGCTTCGGCAGACAGAACAGCCTGAACAATGATAGCATTCTCCAGACGTTTCTTTTGCAGACGGCAACCATACTCATACGGCTTGGTAATATCGCCGTTAATTAAATCCGCATTGGCGTGGCAGCCACCGCTACAGAAGAAGCGTGCCCAGCATTTGCTGCACTCCGGCTTTGTAAGAACATGGGTATGACGGAACTTCTGCACCATCTCAGGTGTAACAATACCGGTATCCAAGGTACCCATCTTATATTGTTTGCGGCCTACAAACTGATGGCACGGGTAAATATCGCCATCGGCAGTAATGCAATAGTATTCATGACCGGCACCGCAGCCAGCCAAGCGCTTAGCTACGCACGGACCGTTATCAAGCGCTACATTGAAATGGAAGAAGTCAAAGGGATTGCCTTCACGACGACGCTCCAGATATGCACGTGCCAGCTTATCGTATTCATCGAAAATAACCGGCAGATCTTCCTCGGTCAATACCCAGGGTTCATCAATGCCTACTACGGGCTCTACAGAAATCTCCTTGCCAACCTTAGTCATATCCAGCACATCCTCACAGAAATGGGTGCTGAAATGGGTATAGGTTCCGCGCAGATAGTAGTTTTTGCCCTCACGGCTGTCAATTACCTTTTTGAAGCCGCGTACTGCTGCATCATAGCTGCCAGCTTTGTTCGGGAACGGACGCATAGCATCATGAGTTTCCTTCTTGCCATCCAGGCTCAGAACCAGCATAACACGGTTATCGTTGAGGAATTTGATATTATCATCATTCAAAAGAGTACCGTTGGTTGTCAAAGTCAGTTTAATATTCTTGCCAGTTTCTTTTTCGCGACGGCGTACATATTCTGTAATATGAACAACAACCGGCCAGTTCATCAGCGGTTCACCGCCGAACATATCCAGCTCCAGGTTATGGCGCTTCTTGCTGCCTTCAATAGCAAACTCGATAGCCTTTTCCGCAGTTTCCTTGCTCATAAGCTGACGGCAACCACCAAAGGAACCGGTATCAGCAAAACAGTAACCACAACGCAGATTGCAGTCATGAGTTACGAGCAGGCACAGGGATTTAACAATAGGCTTTTCGGCAAAAGTCGGCGGCACGTCAAAGGAAGGGCTGAAAAGCAGACCTTCATCCTGCAGGCCGTGCATTTCTTCCAATGCATCGCGCAAATCCTCTTCGCTGTATTTATCCTTCAAAGCAGCCATAGCCTCAGCATCGTTGCTGCCATCATAATAATCGAGTAAATCGTAAATAACATCGTCTACAAGATGAACGGCACCGCTGTTGATATCCAGCACAGCCATATTATCATCAAGACGCATTTTATGTATCAGCATGTATTCCAACCTTTCTTTTTGCATAGATAGTAAAACAGCCCCCTGCACCAGACAGGGAGCTGCATTAAGCTCAGATATTATTTGCAGTGTTCGCAAACCTGGTTGCCAACGGTGCAGGAAGTTTTGCAAGCGGATTGGCAGGAAGCCGGGCACTCGCCGCAGCCACCGGTACGCAGAGTTTTGTTCAGCATTGCTTTATTAACAGTTTTGATGTGTTTACGCATAACGATTACCTCCAAAAAAATATATTATTACTTGTTTTATTTTACCTTGTTTTTGCCTATTTTGCAAGGATTTTTTTAAATTGCTCATTTACAAATACTATTTCGCGACCTATATTCTTCCATTGCATTATCTGTTTTTATTATAGCCTGTTCATACGCTTTTATCCATACAACACCAGTCAGAAAATCATTGCAACACGCGGATAGAAATAATTTAATATTATTTTCTGCTATTTGCTACCCAACCTCAATAATGTATAGTCATGCATTCATAGTAAAATTTCATTGTATATGCTAGAATATTCTTAGTAATTATATAGGAGGTCTGCTTGCTATGAAAATAACACGTATTTTAATCCTTCTGAGCGCTGCCGCCATGCTGACGTATGGTATCTGCAACAGAGAATATCTCGCCGTCTGGCGTAAGGCAGCGACAATTTGTCTGGAGTGTATCGGCATTGGTTAAACGTAAGCTTGTACAAATTTGCACCGCCCTCCTATATAACGGCAATTTTGCAGGCTTTACCACCGGCAATATCTGGAAGGGTAGCAGCAAGAATATCTGCCTGCCGGGTTTAAACTGCTATTCCTGCCCCGGAGCCTTGGGCGCCTGCCCGCTTGGTTCGCTGCAAAGCTCGCTCAGCGGTGTATTTTTGCGCATTCCCTTCTATGTGCTGGGCTTCATTCTGCTCTTTGCGTTAATCTTTGCGCGTCTTATCTGCGGCTGGGGTTGTCCATTCGGTCTCGTGCAGGAATTGCTCTACAAAATTCCTGCGCCTAAGCTGCAGCGCAACCGCTTTACCTATCTGCTCAGCTATCTGAAATATTTTATCGCGCTGATTTTTCTCATTATTTTGCCCTTAGCCTTTTATCATTTCACCGGCAGCGGCGTACCGGCCTTCTGTAAATTTATCTGCCCCGCAGGTACTTTGGAGGCTGCTCTGCCCCTGGCATTTTTCAAGCCACAGATTCGTGAGCTTTTGGGCCAGCTGTTTATCTGGAAGCTGACACTGCTGTGTCTTACCATACTGGCAGCCATCTTCATCTATCGCCCCTTCTGCCGCTTCATCTGCCCTTTAGGCGCTATTTACGGACTGTTTAATAAAATCTCCCTCTTTGGCATAAAGGTTAATACCGTAAAGTGCATCAACTGCGACCGTTGTATAGAACATTGCAAGATGGATTGCCGGCATGTAGGCGACAGCGAATGTATCGCCTGTGGTGAATGCCGCAAGGTCTGCCCGGTAAAGGCAATTTCTCTCGGCAAAAAATTTTAATTTATATACACTTTTTTCTCTTATTCTTATAAGGAGGTCAACATGAAAAAAATCCTGCTTACCTTATCGATGACTGCACTGCTATTATTTACCGCAGGCTGCAGCTGCCCCTTCTCCGATAAAACTGCCGACAGCAAACCGCAGATGAACACCGCTACTGCCTCGGCTGCCGAAGTCGCACCCGATTTCAGCTACAAAGAGTTAGGCAGCGGCAAGAGCATGCGCCTTAGCGATTTAAAGGGCAAGCCTGTCTTTATCAATTTCTGGGCGACCTGGTGCCCTCCCTGTGTCGGCGAGCTGCCGCATATTGAAAAGAAATACGCCGAATACAAAGATAAAATGCATTTTGTTATTCTCAGCGTAGATGATAACGAACAGGATCCTGCTCGTTTCATCCAAAGCAAGGGCTACACCTTCCCCGCTGCCTACGGCGACCACCAAGCACTCGGACGTGCCTACGGCATTGACGCTATTCCGGCATCCTACATCATCAGCGCCGACGGACATATAGTGGCACGCATCGTCGGCAGCATGAACGAATCTTCCCTAGATGCCTTCCTGCAGAAGGCCTTCTAAAAGCATATTAAAAGCGAAAAGCAGTCCCGCAACCTTTTTATAAGATTGCAAGGACTGCTTTTTTATGCCTTCAGCCAGATGCCGGCCTTATAACCGCGCACACCCAGCATAGCCGCACCAATGCAGAGCACAACATCAGGAATAACCTGCAGAATACCGCAGTACCAGATAACTGCCCACACGGAAATCGGTGCATTGATTATATAATTGGATACTACATAGAACCATACGAGTCCAAACAGATAAACAATTACCATACCAACAAGATTTGCTTCCAACAGGCTACGGAAATTAATTTGCTTAGCCTTGCGCGCCCAGGCACCGTTTACCCATGCCTGCACGATAAAGCCCAGCAGATAACCGAAGGTCGGCTGCGCAATATAACCGGGGCCGCCGCCTGATGCAAAAACAGGAATGCCGACCAGCCCCATGACAACATAGGTGCCGACGGCAATCGCACCCAGACGCGGTCCGAGCAGCAACCCGGCCAATAAAGTAAACAAAAACTGCAGTGTATAGACATCGGTGCCTACCGGAATTTTAATAAACGTTCCCACAGTAATAAGCGCAATAAACAATGCGCATAAAATCAGTTCCTTCGTACTCAAATGCATATTTTACGCCTCCAAAGCTTCTGTAACCTCTGTTACAGTTCATAGTTTATAGGATACGCCAGTTTTTATTTATTGTCAACCTATTTTATTTTTACAGTTAACATTACTTGCAAAAGAAAAGGGAGACAACCGTCTCCCTAAATATTCCTTAGCGCACAAATATGTCGCGCACAATATTGATATCAATGCCCTTGGTCTGCAAAAAGCCAAAGAAATATGCATGCTCCAGGCGTTTCTTGAAGCCTTCAAGTCCGTTACCGTCATCGGCAACGGTTACGCGGTACATTTCGAAAGGTGCCTTTTGATAAGTCGCCGCTGTATTAACACCTACATGACCAGTCAGCGCCCTGTAAAAACCGTATTTTTTCGCTGCATCAATAACCCTATCGTTATAGCTGCCGTTAGGATAAGCCAGAGTACGTACGATATAGCCGTCAAATTTTTTCTTCAGCCAATAACGTGACGTATCCGTTTCCCACACCAAATATTTTTCATCGATAGCAGCCAACGGATTATGGCTGTAGGTATGCGAACCAAGCTCCATACCGGCAGCAATAAGCTCCTTGATTTCCTGCTCATTCATATGCAGCTCATCGCCGATGTCCCTATTGATGACAAAGAAAGAACCTTTGGCATCATATTTCTGCAATAACGGCAGCACTACACTGTGATTATTCTTATAGCCATCATCAAAGCTCAAGGCAACATACTTATCTACACTTTTTCCCTGCTGCAGACGCTCTGCCAGCTCTGCTACCGTCACAATCGTATAGCCCTGCTCCTTCAGGTACTTCAAATGCGCTTCAAACAGCTCCGGCTTCATGATCAGCGTTTTTGGCCAGTCTGCGCCTTCTTCCAGACCGACAGCGTGATACATCAGTACCGGCGCACCAGTTTTCTTAAAGGCCGCATATTCCTGCTGCCAACGCTCGCCGTTAAGCTTCCATGCAACACCAGCAACCGCCAAAAGTACGACAACCAGCGCCAGGAATACTAAGCATACTTTCTTAATCATTTATCTGCTTTCTCCAATTCCATACCTAAACCTACTGCAATATCCTGCAGCTTCTTCAAACGATGATTTATGCCGGATTTACCCAAACCACCAGAGTATTCCACCAAATCATTTAACGATACATCCGGATACTGCAGACGCAGACGCGCCGTATCCTGCAATCCCTGAGGCAGCTCGCTCAAGCCCATATGCTCATCAATATAATGGATGCAGCTTACCTGACGCACGGCAGCCTTAACCACCTTGTTCAGGTTCGCAGTTTCGCAATTTACCGCTCTGTTGACATTATTGCGCATTTCTTTGACAATACGGACATTTTCCAGCTCCATCATCGCATTATGTGCACCGATAACGCTCAAAAAGCTGATAATGCTTTCGCCATCCTTCAGATAAACAATATACTCATTTTTTCTGTCGGTCAGCTTGGCCTTCAAAGAAAAGCTCTGCATAACCTTAATAATTGTCTGCGCAAAATCCTCGTTGCCTGTCACCATCTCCAGATGGTAATCGCTGGCCGGACGGCTGATACTGCCGCCACCCAAAAAAGCTCCGCGTAAAAAGGTGCGCTTGCCTTCGTGATGCGAGAGCAGCGGATTTTTTAAATCGCCCTCTACACTCAGCAGCTGTAGCTCGTTCAGCGCCTTGCTTACCTGAGGCGCCGGCACTACATGCACCTGATAACGGTTATTCTTCTTCAAACGGCGTGAACGGGTAATAACTACCTCCGTCTGCACCTGATAATTGCTCTTCAGCAGCTGCAGTACACGTCTGGCCAAAGCAGCGTTTTCAGTAGAAAAGTGAATGCCTATATTCATACCGCGGATGACAATCGCACCGCTCATACGCAAAAGACCGAGCAGCTCTGCCTTGTCACCGGTCGCATCATTAGTTTCTATACGAGATAATTCATTTTTTACATCATTGGAAAAAGACAAGCAGACTCCTCCCTTCTCAGCCGACAAGGCTGCAGCGTCTGTTTTTATTTCTGTTTATACAGCTTCTTCATGCCCGCACGCATAAAGAAATAATCGAAAAACTGCATACCGCGCCCAAAAAGACGCAGACGGTAAATCAAAGCAATAAGCACACGCGCTAATTTACGCGGATCATGACGCACCAGATCATCCTTGCTTATCAAGCGCGCCGGCACAACCGTAATTCCCAGACTGCGGATTTTATCAATATCCGGCGTAATAGGACGCGAGCCTTCAGCATCATACTGACGCAGCTGCTCCGAAGTAACATCCTGGGAATTGACAATAGCGTAATCCAAGAACTGTGTACCGACATGATCAATCAACGCCTGTACATGGTCATAAGCACCGTAGCCGTCGGTTTCGCCTGGCTGTGTCATAACATTGCAGATATAAATTTTAACTGCCTTCGAGCGTACAACAGCATCACGGATTCCCTCAACCAACAGGTTAGGAATAACACTGGTATACAGGCTGCCAGGTCCGAAAATAAGCACATCGGCATTTAAAATTGCATCGATAGCTCCGTTTGCCGCCTGTGCATCCGCCGGCAGCATCATCATCTTTTTAATATGCTTGCGCACCTTGGGAATCTCTGATTCGCCTGTCACAATGCTGCCGTCAGTCATCCGTGCCTGCAGGCGGATATCCTCCAGCGTAGACGGAATAACCCTGCCGCGTACCTTCAGAATCTGGCTCGTAGCATTGAGTCCGGCCTCCATGCCGCCCTCGGCCTGTGCCATCGCCGCAATAAACAGATTGCCGAAGCAATGCCCTGCAAGCGAGGAATCGCCCTGAAAGCGGTACTGCATCAAACGTTCCATCAATGGCTCACGGTCAGCAAGAGCCGTCAGGCAGTTACGCAAATCACCGGGAGGAATAATACCCAGCTCCTTGCGCAGACGTCCGGAAGAACCGCCGTCATCAGCAGTTGTTACTACGGCCGTACAGTTATTAGTGATATACTTCATGCCGCGCAGCAGCGTCGACAAACCGGTACCGCCACCGACAACAGTGATAGCAGGGCCACGTGTCAGCTTGCGCTGCATAAAAATCGTTTCCATCAATGAACCGTTTTTGTCGGGCACTACAACAGATACTACCGAACTGATCAAGCGGCGTGTTCCGTACACCATAATAGCAAAGCCCACGATAAGAAAGCCCACGCCCATCGTCATAATCAGGCCGTTTGAATAGCGTCCTGTTGTCAGATAGGTCATCTGGAAGAGCAGTTCTTCTGCCTTGCCCATCAGCTGATAATTAAAAAACAAAGCCAGTCCCAAAGCACATAAAAGTACACCTACCGCAAAAAGCAGCAGCCAGCGCTTTAAATTAATGCCGGGACACAGCCAACTAATCCAACCCATTAGGCTCCTCCCTTACTTTCTGTGAGGAATATCACGATGCGTCACATCAACGCTGTAACCCTTTTCACGCAGATATTCGTACAATTTATTGGCAATAAAAACGCTGCGGTGCTGTCCGCCTGTGCAGCCTACGCTGATAACAAGCTGTGCCTTGCCTTCGTTAATATATTGCGGTACAAGAAAATCAAGCAGCTGCTCCTCCAGCTTAAGATACTGGAAGGTCTGCGGATAGCGGCAGATAAAATCCGCTACCGGACGGTCGTTGCCAGTCATATTGCGCAGCTCTTCAACATAAAACGGATTCGGCAAAAAGCGTACATCAAGCACCAAGTCACTGTCCAGCGGCAGGCCATGCTTGAAGCCGAACGAACGCACAACAATGCCCATACGCTCTTTAGAAGAGCCCTCGCCAAACATTTCCGTTACCTTAGCCTTCAGCTGTGCCGTAGTCAGCGTCGATGTATCAATAATATGCGTAGCCTTTTCGCGAAGCGGATCCAGCAATTCACGCTCACAGGTAATATTTTTAAGCAAGGTATTGCGTTCGCCCAAGGGATGACGACGACGCGTTTCCTTGTAACGGCGCACCAGTGTCGCATCGGAAGCATCCAAAAACAGCAGCTCATATTTTTGGCCGCTGGCCTCCATCTCATCCAAAACCTGCAGCAGCTTATCAAAAAAGCGTCCGCCACGGATATCAACAACAAGAGCTACCTTTTCCTCCGAAGTCTGACGGCAAAGCTCCGCAAACTTAGGAATCAAGGTCGCCGGCAAATTGTCAATGCAAAAGAAATTTAAATCCTCCAGGGTACGCACAACCTGCGTTTTGCCTGCACCGGACATACCGGTAATAATAAGAAAGTGTGACTGCATTTTGCTTCACCTCTTGAAAGTCATTAGTAAATTATATTATATCATAAAATTTGCCGTAGAGGGCAGTGCGTCCGCAAATAAATGATGGATTGATGATATGGATTGATGATACTGAAGACGGTGCGTCATCAAATAAATGCGTGCGTCAGAACGTGCCAGATTCAAAGAAGCAATCCCGACGGCGTATTTCTCATACGTCGAGGGATTGGTGATGCAGAAGATGGTGCGTTATCAAATAAATGCGTGCGTCAGAACGTGCCGGATTCAAAGAAGCAATCCCGACGGCGTATTTTTCATACGTCGAGGGATTGATGATGCGGAAGACGGTGCGTTATCACGCACGCATAAAAAAAATAAGCAGACTGCTCGCAACTCCAGTCTGCTTATCTTTTTGAGATTTTAAGGTGTAAGATTGTATTAAAAATTCATGGAAAACTAATTAATCAAGATTCGGCATGCTGCGCGGACGATCAAGATCCTTGAGCATCTGCATATCGCGGTCAGTACCGCGTCCGGCAGTAGTCAGATAACCGCCGATCATAATGCCGCTTGCGCCACCATTGAGTGCCAGTGCCTGCAGGTCACGCAGGTTTACTTCGCGACCGCCTGCGGTACGGATTTGTGCCTTCGGCAGGATAAAGCGGAAAACAGCGAACGCACGCAGGATTTCCAGCGGCGGCAACGGTTTGTTGTTTTCAAACGGAGTGCCCGGAATCGGAGTCAGCATATTCAGAGGTACACTGTCAATACCAAGCTCCTTCAGAGTGAAGGCCCATTCAACACGCTGCTCACGTGTTTCGCCAAGTCCTAAAATGCCACCGCTGCAAACACGCAGGCCGGCAGCCTGTGCATTTTTGATGGTAACAAATTTATCAGCATAGGTATGAGTGCTGCAGATATTCGGGAAATTGCTGCCTGCGGTTTCCAGATTGGAATGATAGCGGGTTACACCAGCTTTGCGCAGCTCTTTTGCCTGCTCTACAGTCAAAATGCCCAAAGAAGCGCAAACTTCAATGTGCAGTTCTTCTTTAATACGTTTCAGGGTACGGCAGATATTTTCAAAGTCATCGGCCTTGCTCTGTCCGCGACCGCTAGTAACGATGGAGAAGCGTACAGCGCCTGCTTCCTTAGCTTTTTTAGCTGCATTGAAGATTTCCTCTTCGCTCAGCAGACCGTATTCCTTAACACCGGTATGATAATGTGCGGATTGTGCGCAGAACTTGCAGTTCTCGCTGCATTTACCGCTGCGGCCGTTGATGATTGCACAGCAGTCAACAGCATCGCCGGCATATTTTTGGCGAATCTTATCAGCCATAGCTAAAAGCAACATGGTGTCGTCATCGCTCACGTTAATCAAAAATTCAGCTTCTTCTTTAGTAATATCCTGACCGTTCAAAACCTTCTCGGCCAGTGCAATAATCTTTTGCATTGTAATTCACATCCCTAACCTTAGTAGTTAACCGACGCTATTCGTTGGTTAACTGTATCTATTATATAGCAGAATTCCGTTTGCGTCAACCGTTAATTTGCAGAAGTTAACTTCAATATAACAAAAAGCACGCCATGCCGCGAGCCAAAGCTCACAGCGCAGCGCGCTATTACATTAATTATCAGCGAATACCCGCAATACCCAAAATCAAGCCCAAAACACCGCTCATGCACAGGGTACGGATAACGCTTACCTTATGACGGATACACCACAGGGAAATCGGCAAAACAATACAGCCAAGCAAATCCACCTTGGTAAAATCCTTCGGCAGTGTTTCCGTATTCCACAGCGCCAGCATTACAAAGCTCAGTCCGGCAGAGCAGATGAGTGCCACAACCGCAGGACGCAGACCGTTCAGAATACCGCGAATAGGACCGATATCGCCATATTTAAAGAATAATTTTGCGAGTGCCAGTACAATGAACACCGACGGAAAAACAAACCCCACAGTCGCAGCAATAGCACCGGGCAAGCCTGCAACCTTTGTACCGACGAACGTCGCTGCATTGATACCGATAGGACCCGGTGTCATCTGCGAAATAGTAAAAATATCAATAAACTGCGGCATAGTCATCCATGCATGATTTTCAATAACCTCCGCCTGAATCAACGGCATCGAAGCATAACCGCCGCCGACGCAGAAGGCTCCGACCTTAACAAAGCTCCAAAAAAGCTCCCAATAAATATACATCTCGCCGCCTCCTTACGCGTACTTTTTGTCACGCAGCAGGAAGAAGCCGATAACAGCATCCACAATTACTGCATACATCAGATTTACATTAAAGAAATAATTGGCAATGAAGGTACCGACAATAATCAAAAGCGGCAGTGCCAATTTTTTCTTCAGCTCCTTTTTGAGCAGGTCAATCGCTACATTAATGATAATAGCCGTCGCGCCGCACTGCATGCCCTTCAAAACCAGCTGAATATACTGGTTATGCGCAAAGGCATCATAAGCATAGGAAATAACGCTCAGGGTAATCAGCGGCGGCAGAATAGTTGCCAGCAAAGCAGTAAGCGTACCGCGGATACCGCCAAGCTTGTAGCCCATGCTGATTGCCGCATTGGCTGCCACAACACCCGGCGCGGACTGCGCAATCGCCACCAGGTTCAGCGCTTCCTTATCATCCATCCATTTATACTCGTCAACAAATTTGGCCTTCAGCAACGGAATGATTACAAAACCACCGCCGATAGTAAAGGCACTAATTATAAAGGTTGATTTGAACAGCTTCCAGTAAAAATCTTTTTCGGCTGCAGCTTCACCCATTATCAACAGCTCCTTCTGTCTATAGAATGAAATTATTATAGCATATTTGCCAGCAAAAAAACATAATTAGAATACACTAATGTCAGTAAAATTTTTTACTGCAGCTTTTATGTAACAAAAAAGCACACCCTGCTACCAAATCAGTAACAGAGTGTGCTATCTATAGCCTACTCAAGCTATATTATACTGTTTTGACATCCGGTCTGCAGCTTACATCATACCGGGCATGCCGCCGCCCATCGGAGGCATTGCCGGCATAGCAGCACCTTCCTTAGCAGGTTTGTCAGCTACGATAGATTCAGTGGTCAGAACCATAGAAGCGATGCTTGCAGCATTTTGCAGTGCGCTTCTGGTAACCTTAGTCGGGTCAACGATACCTGCTTCGATCATGTCAACATACTCTTCGGTCAGAGCGTTGAAGCCATAGCCTTTGCGGCTGCGTTTAATGGTATCAACGATAACAGCGCCTTCAAGGCCAGCGTTGTAAGCGATTTGACGAACAGGCTCTTCAATAGCGCGTTTAACGATTTCTACGCCGGTCTTCTCATCGCCGGTAGCTTTGATTTTTGCCAGAGCAGGCTGTACTTGCAGCAGAGCAGTACCGCCGCCGGCAACAATACCTTCGGCAACAGCAGCGCGGGTAGCGTTCAGAGCATCTTCAATGCGCAGTTTTTTATCTTTCAGCTCAACTTCGGTAGCAGCGCCGACTTTGATAACAGCTACGCCACCGGCCAGTTTAGCCAGACGTTCTTGCAGTTTTTCTTTATCGAAATCAGAAGTGGTTTCCGGAATTTGTGCACGGATTTGAGCAACACGTGCAGCAATAGCATCTTTATCACCCAGGCCGTCAACGATAGTAGTCAATTCTTTGGTTACACGAACCTGACCTGCGCGGCCAAGGTCTGCCATGCTTGCGCTGTCCAGTTTACGGCCAACTTCTTCACTGATAACGGTTGCACCGGTCAGAGTAGCGATATCCTGCAGCATTGCTTTACGACGGTCGCCGAAGCCAGGAGCTTTAACAGCAACAGCCTTGAAGGTGCCACGCAGTTTGTTAACAACCAAGGTTGCCAGTGCTTCGCCTTCAACATCTTCAGCGATGATTAAGAGTTCGCCGCCGTTTTGAACAACTTTTTCCAGAACCGGCATAATGTCGGCAATCATGGTGATTTTTCTATCAGTAATGAATACGTACGGATTGCTCAGTACAGCTTCCATTTTATCAGCATCGGTTGCCATATACGGGGAAATGTAGCCACGGTCGAACTGCATGCCTTCAACAGTTTCAAGATGAGTTTCCATGGTCTTGGATTCTTCAACAGTAATAACACCGTCGTCGCCAACTTTTTCCATAGCGTCGGCAATCAGGTTACCGATTTCATCGTCAGCTGCGGAGATAGAAGCAACTTGTGCTTTTGCAGCCTTGGTTTCAACCTTTTGGGAAACATTTTTCAGTTCGTCAACCAGTACGTCAACTGCTTTTTTGATACCTTTTTTCAGAACCATCGGGTTAGCGCCGGCAGCAACGTTGCGCATGCCTTCGTTAATCATAGCCTGTGCCAGAACGGTAGCAGTGGTGGTGCCGTCGCCGGCAACATCGTTGGTTTTGATGGATACTTCTTTAACCAGCTGTGCGCCCATGTTTTCAAACGGATCTTCCAGTTCGATGTCGCGGGCAATGGTTACACCGTCATTGGTGATGGTCGGTGCGCCGAATTTCTTTTCCAGAACAACGTTACGGCCTTTAGGACCGAGAGTTACTTTTACAGCGTCAGCCAGAGCATTTACGCCACGCTCCAGGCTACGACGAGCTTCTTCATTAAACAGAATTTGTTTAGCCATTTTATATCGCTCCTTTGAAAATTCAATTACAAATTAATTACAGTTTTTATCTTATTTTTCGATTGTTGCTAATATATCGCGTTCGCTGAGAATCAGGTAATCCTTACCTTGATGTTTAACAGGAGTTCCGCTGTATTTTGCGAAGATAACTTCATCGCCAACTTTTACTTCGGGTTTAATCAGAGTGCCGTTGTCGCTGTATTTGCCTCTGCCTACAGCCAGAACCTTGCCCTGTTGCGGTTTTTCTTTTACTGCGGTATCCGGCAGGAAAATGCCGCTGGCAGTTTTTTCTTCTACTTCTACAACCTCTACAATTACGTGATCAGCTAATGGTTTTAACATTTTTATAACCCCTTTCGAGTATTCTTACTTACGTGAGAGTAATTTGCTTCTTGGTTATTAGCACTCATTTACTCTGAGTGCTAACCACAATTCTTATTATATCCATATTAGGAAAAATTGCAAGTACTTTTTCGCTGTTTTTTACAAATTTGTCGCAATTTCTGTTTCACGTCCTCAAAAATCGGCTTCAGCACTCCATTTTTTTGCTTCGCAGACCCATTTTTTTGCTTGGGCACAAAAAAAGAGCAGTTTACACTGCCCTTTCAGCTTATTGTTGTCTTTTGGCCGCAGCTGCAATAATGCTTTCCGCCAGCTCCTTTAAGCTTATGCGTTTAGCCATACTGAACTGCTGCATCTTACGATATGCTTCCTGCTCTGTCATTCCGTGCGCTGCCATGAGGATACCCTTGGCACGATCCAGCAGCTTACGGTTCTCCAGGCTTTCCTTCAGCTTATCAAGCTCCAGATTAAGCTTATGCATTTCCTGAAAGCGTTTGGCCGCAATCTCCATCGCCGGGAAAAGCTGTTCCTCACGTACAGGCTTAACCAGATAAGCAATAACGCCTGCATCCGATGCCTGCTCAACAATATCCTGCTGACTGTAAGCTGTAAGCAGCAATACCGGCGCAATATTATCGGCAGCAATAATTTTTGCCGCCGTAATGCCGTCCATAATCGGCATTTTAACATCCATAATAATAAAATCAGGCTTTAATTCTTTAGCCAGCTTTACTGCTTCCTGTCCGTTGGCAGCCTCGCCTACTATGTCATGACCGGCATCTGCCAGCATTTCGCGTAAATCAAGACGCAAAATAGCCTCGTCATCTGCCAATAATATTCTCAGTTTATTTAACATCTTCCAGTCCCCCCTTTGGAATTGTTACTAAAGCAAGTGTACCGCCATCATCACGATTCGCCAAGCTAAAGCTTCCCTGCAGGTCTGCTTCCGCCATAGTCTTGATAATTTTCAATCCTAAGCTTTGACGGCTGCTGTTTAAAGAAAATCCTTCCGGAAGACCTACACCGTCATCGGCAATCGATAAAACATAACGCTTGCTTTCTTCCGCAAAGCGCACCTTAAGGCTGCCGCTCATGCGTCCTTCGTAAGCATGTTCTATAGTATTCTGCAATAATTCGTTGAGAATCAAAGCGATGCTTGTTGCCTTATCAGACGGCAGCTGTACAGGATCTGCTTTAAAATCGGCATGCAGGATAAATTCCGGATGTAGCATACTGCTGATAATTGCCTGATAAATTCCCTTGGCCACCTTACCGACATCTATCAGACCGGTATCCTGCTGCGAAAGATACTCATGCACAATAGCGATACTGTTGACCCTGTTAACACAGTCACGCAAAACTATTTTGGTTTCTTCACACTGCGCGCGACGCTCCTGCAGACGCAGCAGACTGGCAATAGTCTGCAGATTATTCTTTACGCGGTGATGAATCTCTTTGATTACGACAGATTTTATCAGCAGCTCCTCGTCCTTTTTGCGCAGCTCAGTGATATCCTGCAAAATGACAATTGCACAACCGGCCTTAGGCCTGGGAATTACCGGCAGAATACGTATGGAAAGCAAAATGCCATGCATCGTAAATTCCTTGCTTTCCGCCGTGCCTGTTTCCATAACCATCCCGACCAACGGCCAGTTGATAGCAACATCATTAGTACGGCAGCCGACAAGATGAGAAATATCCATAACATCAAACATATGACGCGCACGGTTGTTGGCAGCAACAATCACTCTGTTGGCATCTACTACCATAATGCCGTCAGAAGGCAGCAGTCGCCGATAGTTGCTGTTATTGCTCACATCCTGGCGCAGATTACACAAAAGCTCCAGCGACTGAGCAATAATAATATCATCGGGAGCAGCACTTTCAAAGCTGACGGCACCGTAGCAATGTCCGCGGCTGTCACGCAGCGGAAAAACCTTCAGACTGTTGAACATGCCCAAAGCCCATTCACGCTTGCCGTTAACAGGCACATTTTTTTGCAGCACACGCGCAACGAGAGGTTCTTCAACCGCACGTACACGCCTGCCCGTCATATCCGGGCGCACATTTCCGACCTGTGTCATCGGCTGCTCCTGCTTATAAACATTAAAAAACTTTTTATTCTCTCCCGGCAGATAAATCGTCACAGCAGCATGTGCTATATCTGCAGCCAGACCGAGTACCTGTGGCATAGCTTGTAAACTGTTTCTTTGTTCTGCTGTTAAATTGCTCAGCATGTTTCCCCTCTTCTTCCTGCTGTTGTCCTTTCCACAGCTTTATCTGATTAATCCACTATTTTATCCACTATATCCACAGGCTTTTCCACAACAGTAATACGCTTATAAGTGGATATTGCCCGTTTATCCACAATATCCACAGGCTTATGCACTATAAAAGACACTTGTTTAGCCTAATTTCAATGATGGATTAGCGTTCAAGTCCAATGGACTGAAGCTACCGGCCTGATACATAAAATAACCGCGGCAGGCAATCATTACAGCGTTATCGGTACACAAAATCGGTGTCGGATGCACCAGCTGGGCACCAATCTCCTCCATAGCCTGTGCCAGTGTGTTTTGCAAAGTTTTATTGGCAGAAACGCCGCCGGCCAGCACAATTTTATTGTAGCCTGTATGCTGCATTGCATGCACCGCTTCCTTAACCAATGCATCAACAACAGCTCTCTGGAAGGATGCCGCAACATCGCTGCGGTTCACCTCACGTCCTGCCTGCTGCTGATTGTGCAGATAATTGATTACGGCAGATTTTAAACCGCTGAAGCTGAATTCGTAAGGCTTATCCAGACGTGCTACCGGAAAATCAATAGCATGGTCATTGCCGCCCAATGCCAGACGCTCGATTTCCGGACCGCCGGGATAAGGCAGCCCCATAACGCGGGCAATCTTGTCGAAGGCTTCGCCTGCCGCATCATCACGTGTCTGACCCAAAAGCTCAAAGCTGTTATAGCCGGTAACCTTCAGCAGTGCCGTATGTCCGCCGCTGACAACCAGCGCCATGAACGGCGGCTTCAGCTCACTGTCTGCCAAAAAGTTGGCAAATACGTGACCTTCAAGATGGTTGACACCTATCAACGGTTTGTCAGTTGCCCAGGCCAGCGCCTTGGCAGCCGAAAGACCAACCAGCAGCGCGCCGACCAGACCAGGTCCGTAGGTAACGGCAACAGCATCTATCTGCTCCATGCCGACGCCTGCCTGAGATAAAGCCTCGTCAATAACAGGCATAATATTCTCGATATGCTTACGCGAAGCAATTTCCGGCACAACGCCGCCGAATTTGCGGTGAATAACGATTTGGGAGGAGATAATGTTGCTCAGTACCTCACGCCCGTTCTTTACTACGGCAGCCGCAGTTTCATCACAGCTGCTTTCAATACCTAAAATATATACATCCTTCTGCTCTTTATTCATGGCCTGCTCCTTCTTTATACAGCCACATTATAACTGCATTTTCATGATTGTCTTCGTAATAATTCGGACGAATGCCTTCGCTGGCAAAGCCACAGGTCAGATAAACCTTCTGCGCGGCAATATTTCCCTCGCGCACCTCCAGCGTCATAGCCGTAGCGCCAAGCTCCCAGGCCTTGTTTACTAAGGCTGCCGTCAGCCGCGTACCATAGCCCTGGCCGCGTTCTTCATCGGCAACAGCCACACGGGTAATCTGCGCTTCGCCTGCCACCAGCCAGAAGCCTGCATAACCGACAAGCTTGCCGGCACATTCCATTACAAGATAGGTAGTCAGCTCGTTGGCTATTTCATTACGCAGCATATTTTCATTCCAGGCATCATAAAAGGATTGTGCCTCTATGGCAACCAAAGCCGGAATATCCGCTTCCGTCATTGCTCTGAAGCTTATTGTTGCTTGTGCTTCTTCTCCCACAATTCCTCAGCCTCCGATCTTCTGATATAGTATGGCTCCAGGCCAAAAATTTTCTTATCGTTTTCTGCATCAAATTCTGCCAAGGCAGACAAAGCAACAGAGCTGCCTTTAGGCATACGCAATGCTTCGGGTGCCACGCTGATAAAATCAGGCAGACCGTTTTTCACAAGCTTGGTGCACTCGCCCAAAAGCAACGCAGGGGTTCCCTGCAACGCAATTCTTTCTAATGCTGTTTCCGCACTGACAACCTCAACAGGTGCAAGCTCTACAAGCTCACCGTTGCGCCATTCATATAAGGCCTGATAAAAATTGCCCTTTTGCGCATCCAGCACCGGTGACAGCACCCTGCCTTCAAGCTGGATATTATAAGCCATAGCCTTTAAAGTATCAACTCCGTGCAGACAGCACTGCCAGCTGTAGGCCATAGCCTCTGCCGTTGCCAGACCGATACGCAGGCCGGTAAAGGAACCCGGTCCCATGCTGACAGCCAAAAGCTCAATATCCTGCTTTTGTACGCCGGTACGCTGCAGCAGCTGGTCTAATTGCGGCAGCAAGCCTTCACTATGTGTCATCCCCATATTTATCGTATATTCAGCTAAAATTTCCTTATCACGGCATAATGCAATCGTGCACACCTTAGTGGCCGTATCAATTGCCAAAGTCAGCATCTTCTTCTACCTCCCGCAGCAGTTTTTCATATCTTTCACCCTGAGCCTGCAGCACGGCACGACGGCCTTCACCATCATGCAGCAAAGTAATCTGCAGATATTCCTCTGGCAGCTCCTCCTTAAACAGCTCAGCCCATTCAATCAATGTTACGCCATCGCCTCCGGCATATTCCTCAAAGCCGATGTCCTCCAGCTCCTCCGGACGGTTGAGGCGATATAAATCAAAATGCCTTATTTCCAGCTCACGCCCCTGATAGACATTCATGATGGCAAAGGTCGGACTGTTGACATCCTCAGCCTCAGCACCCAAGGCCACAGCAACACCACGGCTGAGCAGTGTTTTGCCGGCGCCCAGATCACCGCTCAGGCAGAAAACGTCACCGCTTGCTGCATGCTTGCCCAAAAGTCTTCCCAAGGCTTCTGTTGCAGCGCTGTCCTGCAAATAAATTTCCATAACCAACTCTCCTCACATTTGGCAAAAACACTTGCCATAGTAATCAATAATTTGAAAAAGCGGCACCAGACTTACCAGTACCGCTTCTTTGTTTTTTACAATAAAGTTGTATTACGCGTCAGCGGATCCTCAATATCCATATGACCACTCAAGGTAATAGCCTTTTTACCTTCTATCAGAATCTGTACCCGTTTAATTTCCGGAAACTCTGTCAAGGTATTGGTAATAGCGTAGCAAAGCATCATCTCACCATAGGATCCTTGTCCCTTCTTTGCCAGCTCGCGCGTAAAATCAGCATAGGCAGTGCCGTCCTGCTCAATTTTAAGACTGCGCACCTTAGTACCGATAGGTACAACATCATCCATCTTCGCGTCCTGCGGTTTAGTAGTCACCAAAGCAATCAAAGCATTTTCCGGCAAACTTTTGCCGTTATCCTTCATCGTAATTTTTTCCGGCAACAGCTTTTCGCTGCCATCGGAAGCTGCACGATAAACAATAAAGCTGATATCCTTTTTTTCCTGCACTGCAGCAGTTGCCGCATTCTTAGCATCCTCTTTCGGCGGAACATTTTCACTGCAACCGCTTGCTATTACTGCACACAAAAGCAGCATCAATAAAATAAGCTTTCTCATTCTTGCCGCCTCCGTATTATGCAAAATATTTTTCAATGCCTTCAGCAATCAGGCGAGCTGTCTTCTTTTGGAACCATTGTCCCTTCATCAAGGTCAGCTCCTTTTCATTACTGATGAAGCACATTTCTACCAAAACTGCCGGCATACTGATACGCTTGATAACATAAAAGTTTGCCTGACGTACACCCAAATCATCTACACCAAAATTAGCAGCCAGCTTATTTTGGATATTTTGGGCTAAGCGCAAATCATTATCGGTTTTCGGATAGTAGTATGTAGAAAAACCACCAACATTTTTATTGACCGAAGAATTAATATGCAGGCTGACGAACATATCCGAATTATATTTTTCGCCTACGTTTACACGTGCCTGCAGTTCCTCTGCATCACTGGCATTAGGTCCGAATACATCAACATCGGTAGTACGCGTCATATAGACCTTAGCACCCTTTTGTTCCAGTATTTCCTTGACCATTTTAGTAATAGACAGGGTAATGTTTTTTTCCTTGGTGCCATCACTGCCGATAGCGCCCGGGTCGCTGCCGCCATGGCCTGCATCTAAGGTAATAATTTTTCCGTCAAGACCGCCGCTTGTACGGAACCTGCCGTTTCCTTTGATTACCGCAAGCTTATCAGTATCAGATTTATTAACCGGTTTATTTACTGTTGTTTCTGTTTTGGCAGCAGCAGTATTTTTCTTATTATCGTTTTTCTTTTTACTGCTGCTCTTCTTTTTATCCACTTTCTTATCCGCTGCGGTACTTGTTTTTATAACGGTATTTTTCTTGATACTGCTGTTAGTCTTTGTCGGACGGTTGCTTACTACCGGTCTGTTGCTTACAACGGTGGTTGCAGCACCGGAACCGCTGTAGGAAGCCTGGCGCGGCGTAACATCAAGCACTACACGGAAGGGACGCCCTGTTGCAGGATCCTTCTTTAAGACGAAAGCCTTATAGCTTTTTTCCAGCAGGCGCTGTTTCAGCGGTACACGCACCACCGTATAGCTGCCTTTGTCCACAATTTTCAAGGAATCAGCCAAAGAGCTTTTTACAGCCTTACTATGCGGCACCTGCGCTCCCTTATCAGCATTCACCGTCAGATTCAGCGTATCGCCTTCCATATCAACAGCATAGCCTGCAGTATCCGTTACATCAACAACAATACGCAGAACGTCTGCTTTATTGACACCCCATTTTACATCTGTTATCTGCGCCGCCTGAGCAACCGCGCCTAAAAGCATACAGCAGGCCAGCAGCGTCAGCAGGAAAATCTTGCGCAATAGTTCCACCTCGCAAACTTACACACTCTTACCGAAGATTTTACTTCAACAATTTATTTTAACACTAATTACAGAAGTCTGTAAACAAAATTACCGGTAAAGCATTAATTACCCTTCAAAACCTCACAGCGAGCCTCCGGCAAAAACTGCGCCAGCTCACCTGCTGCCAGCCCGATATCAATACCGCTGATATCCGCAGCCTTTCCGTGCAGATAAACACCACACACAGCAGCCTCCTGCAGAGTAATCTCCTGCGCTGCCAGACCGGCAATGATACCTGTCAGCACATCACCGCTGCCACCTGTAGCCAAAGCACTGGAGCCTGTGCTGTTGACATAAACAGTGCCGTCCGGGCAGGCAATAACGGTAGGTGCTCCCTTGAGCACCAGCACAGCATTCCATTCCTGAGCATATTGTGCGGCAATATTGATACGGTCAGCATTAATTTCACTGATTTCCTTGCCGATAAGACGTGCCATCTCACCGGGATGCGGAGTCAGCACCTTTGCAGCCTGCATCTGTGTAAGAATTTCTGTATGTCCCTGTAATGCTGTCAATGCATCCGCATCAATAACAACAGGTACCTGCACCTGCAGCAGGATATCACGCACCACCTGCTGCGTACTTTCGCTTGTACCCAAGCCGGGGCCGATTGCCAGTACATCGGCAGCATTAGCATTTTTTACTACATCGCCTGTTGCGCCGCCGCCAAGGATACCAGGCATACGCTCCAGCAATCCGTGCACCATAACCTCCGTAAGCTTGCCTGCCAGCACATCACGGCTGCTGAGCGGAGTATAAAGCGCTACCAAGCCTGCACCGGCCTTAACTGCGGCGTAGCTGCTCAAAGCAGCAGCACCTGTGAAGCCGGGGCTGCCGGCACAGATAACAGCACGTCCTGCATCGCCCTTATGCGCATATGCTTTACGCAGCGGCAGCAGCTCGCGCACAATATCGTCTGTCAGACGATATTTTTTGCTGGCACATTCCTCTACCATTTTTGCAGGCATACCGATATCTGCCAGCTCAATGTCACCGCAATATTCACGGCCGGGATAGAGCAAAAGGCCGGTTTTCAACAAAGCCATCGTCACGGTTTTATCCGCACGTACAGCATTTTCAGAAGCAGCGCCGTTGTCTGCATTTACACCTGTTGGTACGTCAACTGCTACAATATATTTTTCGCTGTCATTTATCAGTCTGCAGGCACGCAACAAATCGCCCTCAAGCTCGCCATGAAAGCCGGTTCCTGCTAAAGCATCAACCAAAATATCAGCCTTCGCAGCAGCAAGCTCAGCTACCACCCAGTCATCCTCGCCGGCAATAGCCTCTACCTTAGCATCAGTTTTTTGCAGCATTGCAAGCTCTGCCGCAGCATCACCAGTCACAGCCTCGAGTGCCTTGCCTACGACAAAAACGCGCACTCTTGCACCGTAATTTTGCAGCCAACGGGCAGCACCGAATCCATCACCGCCATTATTGCCGCCACCGCAAAAAACAACTACGCTTTCGCCATCCAGCTCATCCAAGCTATCATTGACAGCATCGGCAACAGCCTGCGCTGCATTATCCATCAATAAGATTCCCGGTACAGCATATTCCGCTGTCGCCAGTTGATCAAGCTGTTTCATTTCCTGTACGTTTACTAATTTCATTTTCCATCCTCCATTATTACATACGCCGTAGCAAGTTCTCTGCTATGGCTTAAGCTGATTTGTATATTTTTTACTCCAAGCTGTTTTGCCAGCATTGCAAAGTGACCGCTAAGCTGCACCAAAGGCTTGCCCAACACATCGTTGTCTACAGCTATTTCCTGCAAGGAGCCTTCCCGCAGACCGGTTCCCAATGCTTTCAGCACTGCTTCCTTAGCAGCAAAGCGTGCTGCAAAGCTTGCTGACGCTTGCTGTCCTCTTCTTTGACAATAGGCAGCTTCCTCAGCAGTAAACACTCGCCGGATAAAAGATTCGCTCTTTATTGCCCGGGCAATACGTTCTATTTCAATAATATCACAGCCTATGCCTACTATCATTTGCTTTCACTCCTTCACACAGCTTCGTAACTATTATTAATTCTTGCAAGTATATCCAAAATCCTTTTTTTATTTTTGTTTTTCACAAAGATATTGCAAAATTTAAAGAGCTTCTTCTTTTAATACAGATATCGGCAAGCTTAACTTCTTCAGCATTGCAAAAATCCCCGATATCGCGCAAATACGCAATACCGGGGAAATAGTTTTTTATTAAGCTGCTGTTAAATCAGAAGCAGGCAATCTGTCCGTCTGTACGCTTTTCGGTTGCGCCGCACAGCACGCCATCCTCATCGCGGATAATAATCTGTCCGCGGCCCATATGATACGGATCCGGCTGAACCACAACGTTATGGCCCATACGCTGCAGCTGACGGATAATGTGGTTAGGAGTATCCTGCTCCACTTCTACAGTTTTACCGCCAATCCATTGCCATCTCGGAGCATCCAGTGCCTGCTGCGGATTCAGGCCGAAATCAATCATGTTCATAGCAACCTGAACATGAGCCTGCGGCTGCATAAAGCCACCCATAATACCAAAGGCACTCACAGCCTGACCATCTTTGGTCATGAAGGCAGGAATAATGGTATGGTACGGACGCTTGCCACCCTGCAGCGCATTCGGATGATTTTCATCAAAGGAGAAGTTCTCGGCACGGTCATTAAAGGAAATAGAAGTACCTGGTACAACGATACCGCTGCCGAAGCCACGATAGTTGCTCTGAATCATGCTGACCATATTACCTTCGGCATCAGCAGTGCAGAAGTAAACAGTGCTGCTATAACGCGGGTCACCTACAACCGGCTCAAGCGCTTTATCATTAATCAGAGCACGGCGGTCTGCAGCATAGCGCTCACTCAAAAGCTGCTCGGCAGTAACCTTCATGTAGGAAGGTTCTGCAACATACTCTTTAGTATCAACAAAGCTCAGCTTCATAGCTTCGATTTGCTTGTGCATTGTTTCTACAGTATCGCGTTCAGTAAAGTTATAGCCCTTAAGAATATTCAGAGCCATAAGTACGGTAATACCATGACCGTTAGGAGGCAGCTCCCAGATATCGTAGCCGCGATAGTTAACGCTCAGCGGTTCAACCCATTCCGGTTTGTAGGCTTCAAGGTCGCTCTTGCGCAGGAAGCCGTTATGTTCTTGCATAAAAGCGTCAATCTTATCTGCCAATTCACCTTTATAGAAGGCATCACCATAGGTTTCGGCAATCAGGCGCAGGCTTTTAGCCATATCGGGATTCTTGAATACTTCGCCCGGCTGCAGCCAATGACCGTTAGGCTCAAAGGTATCAAACCAGCCTTTGAATTCCGGTCTGTCTTTATATTTGGTATAGAAGCCGTCAGCCTCTTCCCACAGACGGCTCATGTTCGGAGAAACAGGATAGCCGTTTTCCGCATAGTTGATGGAGGGTTCCATAACAGTTTTGATAGGCAGCTTGCCAAACTTTTTATGAATTTCCATCCATGCGCCTACAGCACCCGGAACGTTAATCGGCTCAACACCATAGGGAGGAATTTTATCAAAGCCACGTTCCTTCAAAGCTGCGATAGAAGCAGCCATCGGAGCCGGACCGCTGCCGTTAATGCCATACAGCTTACCCTTATACCAGATAAGTGCAAAGCAGTCACTGCCCAGGCCATTGCCGGTAGGCTCAACTACAGGCTGACAGGTTGCAACAGTAATAGCGGCATCAATTGCATTACCGCCCTTAAGCAAGGTTTGCAGGCCTGCGGAAGCAGCGGTAGGATTACCTACGCATACCATACCGTTTTTAGCATAAACAACACTACGTTTAGAAGCATACGGATAATTTTGTGCATCAAATTTCATTGCTATTCTCCTTTACCAACTTACAAGAATTTCTCTAAAATACCGGCAGTAATTACCGAGAAGGTAGTAACGGTAGCAAAACCGCCTACAAGATATTTCGGCATAATGGCGTCGTTGACAACCTGCCTTTCCTCTTCCGTTTCGCCTGTAGCGATAGCAATTTCGTTTGCTACCAGATAGGTTGCCGGGAAGCCCAAAAGCTGCATTACGGCTACGCCCATAGCCAGGTTTCTGTTGCCCAGGATTTTCCACAGCGGCAGAATATAGAAGAACAGGAAAAGTACAGCAAATACCACGATAAATACCATAATGGTATTAAAGCTCAATACAAGCAAATCACTGACTTTAATTTTTGCCAGAGAAGGAATAATTACCGCAAATACACCAACGTTAAAGATACCGGAGGATTTTGCATGATCCAGGATTTTCGGCGGAACAAGGCCGGTGCTGCCCATTACGGCACCTAAAATCAAAGCCCAGATGGTAGCGCTCAGACCGGTATATTTACCGATAACAAATGCCAGCCAGCTGAATAAGGCTGCGATAGTCAGAGAAGCAAAAGGACCATAGAATTTTTTGTGTTTTTCAAAGAAGGTTTCTTTAGGAGCTACACCGCCATGCACCTCTTCCTTCGGTGCATAAGGATTAACACCGGTACGACGGAATTCCGCCAATGCTTCCTTAGCAGCACGCAGGCCAAAGTAAGAAGCAACAGGAGTACCAAAGAATTTTTGCACAGCGTACAAAACAGTACCTAAAGCAGCAGCCATAGCAAAGCCTTTATCCATAGCAGCGCTGGTCATAATCTGAGTAGCAACGATACCGCCGTTGATAATAGGAATGCTGACAATAGTTTCCTGATAGCCGATTACGGGAATCAGAACAACGCTACCGGCAATCAAAACAATCATGGATAAAACAGCAACTGCAACTGTGCGCCATTCAGCAATCAGCTGCTTAATATTCAGGCTGGTACCCATGCTGAATACTACGAAAATCAAAGACCATTTACCAATGTCGGTAAGACCGGCAAGCTTAATAATATCCGGCGGCAGAACACCTGTCATAAAACCAACAAGGAAAAGCATCAGGCTGACAAATACAGCAGATACCTTTGCTTTTGTTGCAACACCCAACACATCACCAATGCCAAAAAGCAACAGGCAGATGAATAAATAAAAAAACATACTTGTAAACAAAACAATACCCCTTTCAAAACATATATACTATTTCAGTCCGAAAATAGACCGATTTGTTTTAGTATATATGTTTCATAGGTTTTTGACAAGCGAAAATTACATTTTTATATAATTTTAACCACGAGCATTTCTTTATGTAAACTTATTAACATTTGAGCAAAGCACAATTCAAAAATATCTGATTATACTGTTTGATGAGGCAACTTATATTCATAAACCGTAAATTCCTTTGAAATACCGAAAGCATTATGATGTGTGCTATTTTCGTTTACTACGACTACTGAAACAAAGCGCTTAGTTAAAATTACATTTTCAATCCGAATCAGCTTAGCCCGGAAATACAAAAACTCCGCAACTGCAACAGTTGCGGAGTAATTTGTGCGATTTGTGTTTGTGATTGGTGCTTGACAGTAAACCAAAAATTAACGTTTGGTAAATTGAGTACCCTTATTTTAAGCCATTCTTTACGCTATTTGTTACATACCTGTCACATACGATATGTACTTTATATGTGCTCATATCGCTTTAAGGTTTACAGTTAGGCTTCCATCTGCGCCAGCCAAGCGTCAAGAACTTTTCCCTCTGATGCGTCCGGGTCGTTTATATACGCTTTTGCCATACGCACGTAGTTGTTAGTGTCGCTTCCAAGAATTTCAGCAAAATCACTATGCAGCATATTCATAACATAGTACCAATCAGCTTTACAACGTATTCCCTGTTGGTCTGCAAATTGGCTAGTCTGTTCAAACGTCCAATGTTCGCCACACGTACCGTCAATGTTCTTCATTTTGGAAACTGCCTTTTTTGCAAGCTCTTCGTCAAAATGCGGGCCATAAGCTACACAATGCAGTTTATATGCAGTATCCCAAAACAGCCTCGGGCAGCGTCCGCGCACTTCTTCTAACGCTTCACAAACTATTTCTTCCATCTCTGTTATCTTTACTGGGTCAGCGCTTACCTTCTCCCAATATTTCTTTAGTTTGTGCATAACGTCGCCCCCTTACGCCATTTTTACAACGCTCAAAGATACATTGCTGATAGTGCCTGCTGCCGTAGCCTGCACCTGCAACGCTGCATTATTATCAATCACACAGCAACTAGGCAATACTCTAAGCAGTGTAGCGAAGGAGATATTATATGTATCGCCTGTTGCACCGGTTACTGTTGCTTCTGCTCCCGGTACTGCTACACCATTACGAAGAAGATTTAAACCTATATCGCCTGCCGCAGTCGGGGTAATATCAGCGTTCAAAGTCACAAGGTAAAGTCCCTGGATAAGGTTAACGCTTGTACTTCCTGCCGGATGCTTAATAGATACGCCAGTCAGAAGATTGTTAGTAGGGAAGCCGACAAAGCCGTTCGCTGCAACAGTCTGCGCCGCCGTTGCTACCGTTGTTAATGCGGATTTCTGATTGCAAATCATTTGTTTTCACCTCTTTATTAAAGCAATAGGGACGGCCTGCACCGTCCCTTGCAGTGCAGTTAATGCACATAACTTATTATTTTCAGCCTGCGTTATACGCACAGCCACAAGCACCGGCTACGTTAGCAGCAATGCTCTGATACGGGCTGTTGGTAATATAAGCCGGTTGCGGATAAGGTCTTAATGTACCGATAAGATTTGCACTCTGCGCCTGTTGAGATAATTGGAAGTTTGCAGTCTGCAAGTCGCGGTCACGGTCTGCCAGCTTGTCGCGCAAGTCTTGGATTTGGTTGGCAATCAGAACTGCTCTGGTCTTTTCGCCGTCCTCTTTTACTGCGGTGACAATATCGCAGGTATTACGCGCGTTCTCATAGCGCACTGCGTCAATATTTCTGTTAGTTTCGCAGCAGCATTGCTGTTGAGCAAAACGATTTTCGGAAAGCTGACTGCCTAACTGATAGCCGGTCTGCATAATGTCACGTTGTACACCATTAAAACCATTCAGCATAGTGCTGTTCTGAGCGTAGAAGCCATCACACAAACCATTTTGAACGCCACGAATACCTTCTTTAATATCCTGCATAGAAAATTGGTCTGCGATTTGGTCACGTGTCATACTGCCATTAGCAAAGATTTCTGCGCCCATATTGCCGCGGTTATTCCAATTACCGCCCCAGCCGCCCATAAGAGCGAAAAGAACGATAATCCACATAAACCACATACCGCCGCCCCAGCAGTCGCCGTAGTTGTTGTTTCTGTTCATGTCCATTACCGGAACAATGTTTGCACCTTCCATGATAAAATTTCACCTCCAGGAATTATATGTAAAGCTCATTGCGCGCATTAGAGCTTTAAACCGAATTGACTTAAAAACTGAGTAAACTGTTCGTCACTCATGCCGCGTTGCCTTGCAAGGTTACGTACAGTTTCTTTTAACTGCACTTCGTTCTTGCCTTGCCCCATTTGCATCGCGCGGCTCATCATAGGATTCTGCTGTGCTAATTGTGTAAGCATCATCATAGGATTACCGCTGTTCTGTAACATTGCCATTATCTGCATCGGGTTCATGGTTCATCCCTCCAATCTGCTTTTCCAATCTGTCCACACGTTCTACTAATCTATCTACAATGTTTTGTTCAGCATATGCAGGCTGCTTCTGCGAATTGTTAATTTGATATACTCTGAAAATCGGCAGGCCGTCTAAGCCTATAAGTTTTTCGTAAATCTTTCCTTCGGCAGGGCAAGGGAAGAAAGTGCTCGTTCCGTCCAAGTCAATTTGAGCTGCCTTTGCTTCATCCATGCTGGTAACAATTCTGCCTTTCAATGCCATAGGCATAGGCTGCTGCATAGTTGGCTGGTACATCTGCTGCTGTTGTTGCTGCAAATAATTCAGCCGTTGCTGCATCTGCGGTGTTGCGCCCATATAAGGGTTATATTGTCCGTACATACTTATCACCTCACTTATAGTTTAGCTGATTTTTAGCAAAGCAATCCCTACAAATTCCCCATAAAAAAAGAACCGCCATAAAAGGCGGCTCGTTGCATTTAAAGGAATGATAATACATTTGTTATTTGTTTATACGCAGTATTCAATTCCTTATCCACTGTTTTGACAGATACATTCAATTGCATAGCTATCTGATAGTTAGTCAAGCCTTTTACAAATTTCAGCTCGCAAATTTCTACCTGCCGTGGTGTTATCTTTGCTTCTTCCAATACCGCGCTGAAAGAACGCCGCGTTGATGTTTGTAGCCAGTCACGCGTGTTCTTCAGCAGTGTGTCCATTTTATTGTCACCTACCTAAATAAATAAAAGCTATAGCTGTTGCCGCCCATCCAAACAAAGCGGCACAGATTATCTTTCTTTGGAAAGCAATAGTTTCTACATAACCTTTTAATAACATTGTAATAATGCCTGCTGGTATTTGTTCCTTTTCATCCATCGTAACACCATCCAATAATTTTATTTTGCAGCTGCGCAAAGCAAGAAGAATAACGCAGTACCTGCATAAATATTCCGCTGATACTTAATTCTGTTCGTTCTCTTCCGGTCGTATTCCATTTGCTCTATCAACGTCTCGTATAAGTTCTCGCTGCGCTTCAACGATTCCTTTGCATTCACTAATGAGCGCTTGGAGTTCGTCAACACTTCTTGCGTTAGAGTGAGCTGTTTCTTCGCTTCGCTTAATTGCGTCAGCAGTTCTGCTGACGTGTTCTTCTGCTGTTTCAATTTCTCGTCTGCCAGATTCAATTTCGCTTCCAGCAGATTTGTTTGATTTTTGAATTGATTCCACTGTTCGATTGACAGCGTTATTTGCTTGGGTGCCGCTTCCGCCGTGCCAACGCCAGTACACGTCATTACAGATAAGCAAAAGACCAGCAACAATAAGACTAATCTTAACAGCTTTATCAATCTTACGTCTTGTTTCATCTTTCATTATTACCTCATATAAATGCTTGTATTTGCAAAACATTATAAATCGCGTCAGACGCACAAACTTCGCCTACAAGCGGCTTTAGCTCGCCGCAGGATAAATCGTAAGCGGTGCTAATTTCAAAGCAATCATAGGCGAAGTATTTTTGTGCAATTTGTGCCTTCTTGTAGAAGATTGTTATTATGTGCCTGGTAGTTTGTTATAATCCGAAATAATGGTGCAGCGCGCCAAGAGCAAAGCCTAAAACAAGGCCTACTAAAAATTTCTTGTCAGCAACAAAAGCTTTTAATTCTTCCATGATTTCACCTCCTTATCTTCCATTGCCAGCATAGCCATAAGCAGGTACGCCATACGGCGTAGTTAAGTCAATACCAGCAACATACTGATATGTATTGTCTGCTCTGTTGGCATAACCAACTCTATACATCTCGCCAACGTCGGCAGCTATCCAGTAATAATTTTTGAACAGCTTGTTCAACGCTTCAAGGCTGCGCAGGTTAACGCGCTCAAAACGATTCTCTAAAAACCGCTTTACGACGTAGGTTGATGTAGGACACCACATACCAGCGTAGATGATACATCTAGTATCGTCAAGCGTCGGCACTTGCTGCAAGACTTCAATGTATTGCAAACAGTCACGAGAAAGTTGTTCCAACTGTGCCTGCTGTCCTGCTTCACTTCTCAAAAGCTCTTTCAGCATCGGCAGTTCGCCGCTTGCTTTAATATCAATGTAAGTGCGGCCTGCATATTCTGCGCCGCCGGGAATAGCTCTCAAAAGCTCATCGGCTCTGTTGCCTTCCCATTGTGACACGCCGATTGACGGATAAGCATAAGCCGTAGACTTCGCCACGCTGTCATAGCCACCTTCAATTCCTGTATTAATCAATCCTTTTGCAATCTCTGTCGCTAATGCTTTATTCCAATCGCTCATCGTTCCGCTCCTCACTTTTCACCTTAAACATTCTTGTTTCAATAGCCTTATTGCCTAACTGTACAAGCAGCAGTGTAACCATACCAAGCGTACAACTCTCGTAGCCGCTCCAGGTCTTGGCAAAAAAAGCAAGCCATAGTGTAACCAATACCCAAACAACAAAGCCAATCACAGCGCAGATTCTGCCTACGCTGTAAGCGTTGTCGTTCTTCTTTAACATATTAATTATTTTACGCATGACACTTACACTCCTTACATTTTTCATCATGTTCTTTTAAATCATAGTTAGGCAGTTCATTTAACTGCTCCATCAGACTGTCAATCACGCCATTGTCGCCCAGCGCCTCATAACTTTTGTAGCAAGCGTCGATGCTTTCCTTGGCATAGATTGGTATCCAGCCTTTATCCTGGACGTAGTGATTATATGCCTGGATTATTCTGTCACGGAGCAACGCTTGCAGCCCCGCTTTCAGCGCGTCATTTTCTTTTTTCTTTTGGCGGTACATGGTAATTAGCAGCGTTATTACGCCACCGAACACAACGTTAATCACGGAGTTCAACGCCGCATCTAAAGATTGTTCTATCATCTGCTACACCCCTATAATTAAACTTTAAGTATCACGGCTTCTACATCTGCTGCCGTAGTTGCTGCCTCAACTTTTTCTTTTGTTACACGATACGCAGTATGCAGTTTGTTTGAGCGCACCGCCACGGCAGCAATAATCATCTTTAAATCGTTAGCAGTTACTGGCGTATCGGCATTATCTGCCGTGGTCCACTCTATTGTAGCTCCCTCGCCTTGCAGTTCCAGCGCAATAATTGCAGCGCTGATTCTGTCACGGGCTTTACTATCAAAGTCATAACTATGTCCATTGTATTCAATGGGAGTAACCTCTGCTTTATCACGCTGATATTTAAGCTCCGCAATCTTGCGTTGCTTAATTACTTCTAAGGGTTCTTCCTCATGCGTGATGATTACGCCTAATTCTGCTAAGGATTCATCGCTGATTGATAGTGGGATGAAAATACCCTCTTTGCCTAAGGCTTCTGAAAGTGGGTAAATGCTAGAGTAGGTTTGGTCTTTGTGTTTATATTTTGTTTGCATTTTGTTTCTCCTTTGCTTAATAATCTTCAACTGTGGGTGTCATCGCATTTATTGCTTTACCCCATGAAAAAGTAACGCCAGATGTTTGCAGACAGTTAAAATGCAATGTATAGGTTTTATTTGGTGTTACACCTACAATGGAATCAATATTTTCATGGTCTACGTTGACACCACTATCATCAGTATCTGAGTAGCCTTCACCCCATTTATTATTGCTTGTTGTATTTTTAATAACAGCATAATAGGAAGCTTCTGGCTCATCCTCAGCATAATCAACCTCTGCAAACACTTTGATTCTTTTAATACCTAGCGGAACAGTAAAAGCTATTGTTTTATCATTTACTTCATCATAATTCCAATGCTTATTACCATCTTCAACCTTTACTTTACCAAAGAACAATCTTCTCATTATGTACCACTTCCTAACTTATGAGCCTGTACAATACTTACAACACCATTAGGGTTCTTTATCATCCAGACAGTCAGAAGCGTACCAGAGCCGGAAATAGCAATATCGCTTGCGCTACCTATGTATGTCATAGTGCCTGCACCACTGATAGTCAGAGCATGGTCAGTATCAGCAGTAAAGTATGCAGAGAATACAATAGATTCATACGTACCAAGCAACATAGCAAAATTAGAGAGATTAAGAGTAAAATCACCATTTGTTGTATACCACATTGTATCAGTTACCGGTGTATCGCTAGTACCTTCTACAAAATAGCCGGTATGACAAGCACGGAAGGTCTTTGTGTTATAAAACTCCTGCACTGCCGTCCATGTATTTTCAGAGGATGTACTTACACCACCAGTAACTGTAATAGTTACATTACCACTATCATCGGGTGCTGTGCCGTTGACAGATTTAACCACACCACTAATATCTGCTTTCTTAGCATAGGTATCAACGATGATATTACCTGCACCATCATGGGTTGCTGCACGAGCCGTGCCACTATAATTTGCAGCGTTGATTGAACCAACAAACTGTGTACCTTCACGCCACCTTATGTTAGTAGCTCCACCAAGTAAAACAAAACCAGAGAGAACATCTGCGATATTCATCTTGTCAGCTAAGGCAGCATTTACATCAGCCTTCTTAGCGTAGGTGGTATCTATTGCCGTAACATCAACACCATTAATAGTGCCAACAGTTAAATCTTTAGTTACTGTGTTGTACTTAAAATTAGTATCATAACGAGCTTCCAGCCATGCGCCCCCAGAATCATTAGAGAAAAAGACAATAGGGCGACCTACATTAACAGCAGTTACTTTAGAAGCTGTTAATTTTTGAGCAGCAGTAGCAGTGTCAGTAGTGTTCAATTTGCCATCCAGAGCTGCTTTGATAACCTTGTTCTGTACAGGGTTCAGACTGGTATCACTTAATTCAGCATCCACATCAATAGAAGTACCACCACCAGAACCCGGATTACCTCTTGGAATCGTAAAGTTCAAGATAGCGTTAGTAGAAGTACCACTATTGGTAACACTTGCGTTAGTACCGGGTTCACCTGTATACACACTACCAATACGGATAGTAGCAGCAATACCTTGTAGGCCTTGCTCACCTGTATCGCCTTTTACACCTTGTAGGCCTTGCTCACCTGTATCGCCTTTATCGCCTTTTACACCTTGTATACCTTGTGCGCCAGTGTCACCTTTATCACCCTTAGCACCTTTAATATTTACACTGGCAGGATTGGGCAGTCCAGCTTTATTCGTCCAACTCAAGACACCATCAGAAGATACACTAGGGGTGAATACATTGACATTCTCACTATATCGTTTAGCATTGTCCATGTAGGTCTTTGCTTCACCTGCACTGTTTTTTGCATTGGTGGCGTAGAGGGATGCAGCATTCTTAGCAGTCTCTGCTGCGTTCTTGTAATCCTCTGCTAACCTTGCACTTGCAGCTGCACTCTGCGCTTGTGCTTGAGTCTGCGTATAAACACCTTGCGCCAATGGCAAAACCTTTGCCGGGTCTTCCGACAATTCAAGAGTTTTTCCGTCGTCGCTAATTCTAAAGCTCTTGCCGTTCTCCCACGGGATTACAGTATCAATATCAGTACTTTTGCTTACACCGATTTTCAAACTTCTGCCGGTAGTATCTGTAAGCTGTTGCGCAATCATCGTCAATTTGTCACCAATATCCTCAACCTGATTAAAAGGATATTGGTTTGGCAAATCTGTTTCCTGCGTTACCGGCACTTCCCTATAAATCGTCAGTTTCCAGCCTGTCGGCAATGCTGCCGGTCGCTCGCTCTCCGGTACTTCTGCGCCTACTGCATAACCTGGATAACGTACAACGCTTTTTTCAACGTCAACATAATAATCTTTAGTCAGCAGTTTTTCTTTGCCGTCTGCGTCTGTCAGCATAACTTTAATGTCTGTTCTGTCTAAAATTTTAAACTGATACGCAAACTCTGTTGCATTTCCGTTACCGCTATATGTGATTCTGTTATCGACATGAGCAAGCATAGTAGTTCCCCTCCTTTTATTATTTTTGCCAAAAGAAAAGTGTAGATATATTTTTATATCTACACTTAATAAATTCACTTTAACTAATTATACATTCATTTTCAAAGGTTCGTATCTATGCTACTTTGTGAAATTTTTGTCAATCTTTTTTACGTTCGCTTTTTGGTCTGCGCTTGTAAATATCTTGCAGCTCAAAGTCCATATCATCAGCAGCAATATCTATGCCGTTGAATATGATATTAAAGATACCACTGGGAATACCAAGATATGCGCCGCCGACATATGCTGCTTGTTCTATTAACTCGCCGGGTTCTTTCTTGCCTTCCGCAACGTCGTTCAAGCGTCTTGCAACAGTAAAGCCTCTGTCAATCAAGCCTTGCGCCGCAGTCAGTCTGTAGCCGTAGTTCCTCATACCTAGCAAGTTCTGTACACCAACGTTCGCCGCTTGCCCGACGGGACCGCCCATAGACAACGGGTAGTTGATAAGCTCTTTTGCAAGATTATTCCAATCGTCTTTTTTGTCTTTCTCAAAAGGCGCGGTCAAAGAAAGCTCTGCAATAGCTACGTTCAGCAAGCATACGCCTAACCATTTAGCGGTAACGAAAGCAATCAGCCGTTCAGCCATTTCTTTTTTCTCGCCGCTATTCCATAACCTTTTGGCGATATGTGCTTCTCTGTCCCATTGGTTAAACTGTGTGTTGAAAAATCCCTGGAACATCGTAAACAGTCTGAATAAGCCGCTGCCACGTTGCAGACTTGATACATCATGAATTCGGCTGCTGCCTAACGTGCGCCGAATAACAGCGTTCGCAAAGTCTAGTGCTTCCTGCTCCGTCTTGCCTTCGTTGATTTTCTTCATGTATGCTTCTGCAAATACCGGCTTTGCAGTCATCATATCAGTGTAGCCTAACAGCATTGCACCATATTTCAGCGTCTTTTTCTCAATTGAGTTAAGGTCGGAACGATTCTGAATATCTCTCAATGTAACGTCTGGTACTTCCATGCGTTCACGCATAAACACGCTTTTTGCACAAATCGCATCTACTTCTGCCCTGCCTTCACCTGTAAAGCCACGGTACAAGGCTCTGAAAGCGTCGGCATGAGTAAAGCCTTCTACACTATTACCATATAGCAGGATGTTAGAAAAGTTCTGCATTGCCGTTTTGAAGTTAAGCATAATAGCCGTATTTGTTGCGATATTACGTAAAGCGTTGGCGGCTTTCGTAAACAGATTCTCTGCCATATATGCTGTTTTATTGCCGTACGGATTAGCGCAAGCCTGCAAAAACTCTCTCAAAAGTCTTACGTTGGTATCGCCTAAACGCTCAACCATGTTGCGGTAAATATCCTCATCGTTCAGTATCTTTCTGAAATCAAGCATTGTTTCACGATAACAAATATCATGAATAGTGCTTTTCACCGCCGCAACCTCACTGCCGCGCGATAAGTCGACGGGATACTTGCCGCCAGTACGCGCCTTGCTGGAACCGGTATTAGTAGCCAAAGTCCGCTGCGGCGGTCTGCTGCCTTCTTCGGTACTGTCGATTCTGTCGAATTTACCGGGCATACTGCCGGTACGTGTATCACGCTCCAACGGGAAGTAACCACCTTCAAATACCACGCTTTCACCGCTTGCAAGCTTCATCACCAGCGGCGACGCTTCAATCTTCGGCGGCTCAAAGCCTTTTGTTCTGCGGTTGACTTCTGCCAGCATAGGCCAGAATTTACTTGCTGCATTGATACGCGCCTGGGCATAGGCAATATCTGCTTTAGTCAGATGCTTGCACAAAAACTCTATAAGGTTTTGTTTGGTTTGCAGCATTGCTTCTTCTTTGCCTATAAGCTCCGATTCTTCCACCCATATGTCAGAATTCTTTACGCCTACTGGTTTTTGCGAACACAGCCTTGCGGCGTTGCTGTCGCTGCCAAGGTTGCACAGCATAGCAATCAAAGCATGCTTATCTGCACTGCCGCCAAGTTCTTCATAGTAAACTCTTTTATCGTGCGCAATGCCCGTTTCCTTATCTGGCTCCCATTTCTGCAAAGCATCTGTAAGCTCCTTCTGATAACCTTCAAGCATCGTGCTTTCCATATCTGCGCAATGGTTGATTTTGTTGTAAAATTCCCTAGTAAAATAACCTTCTGTCCAATTATCCATCATCAAGAAGAAGTTATCAGCATTACGCAGCGTAGCCATGAAGTTTTTAGGCCATTCGACAATTCGCTTACGCAGGCTCTTTTTGCTGTCGCTGCCAATCTCCGCCTCATACTCTACCGGCAATTCTTGCAGGTGCGCTATCGTGTCAGCCTTAACCTGTTCAAAGGCTTCACCGGCAGCAATCTTATTCATCTTCGTATCTTGCTTTGCAATAGCACGAATGTTTTTCAGTGCGTCGATAACGTCCATATAGTTCGCAAGGCTAAGCTGCGGCGCGTTGGTCAAATCATTATTAAGATTCAAAACAAACTCCGGCATAGAAATAATTTCGTCACCGTACTTTGCCTGCATCTCTGTAATGTAATCGCTAAGCGGCTGCACTTCTCTGCCGTTGGTGTTAAAGTCCTTGCGGTGATAGCCCATACGCTCCAGCAATGCGCACATTTGGAAGAAGTGCTGCTCTGTTCCCCATACTTCTTTCTTACTGTGCATCTGCTTTTTGACGTACTTTCTTGCGCTTTCAATCTGATGTTTCGCCTTGACTGCTTCACGATATAAAGCGTGGTTAATCATCTGCTGCTGCTTATACATAGCCGCTTCTTCCAGAAGGCCAGCTTTCGCAGCCTTGTTTGCATTAGCCGCCGCTCTGCGTTCTGCCATAGCAAACCTTCTCGGCTTCATAACTTCGCCTGCTGGCAAAGTCTGAATATAGCGTTTAGCAAAATTATCTGCGTTCTGCTTCCGCACTTTAGCAATATTCTCACGCTCTTTTTGCTTAATATCCTTGTCGCTTATTTCGTTGAGTGCCTCATCAATAAGCTGTTGTTCAAGTGCCACCACTTCGCCGCTCTCGTCATTATAGAGTGCTTCCCTTGCCGCTTCTCTTGCCTGCTCACGCTCCTGCATGAAGTCGGGGAATCTGCGGTTCACGGCCTTGTCAATCTCTTGACGCACCATAGCTCTTTCACTCGGCGAAGTCAAAATATCCTGCGCCATAGCATCGCCGCTGTCATAGCCTAAGCTGTCAGCCACCCAGTCAAACAGTTCTCTCTGCTCGTTAGACAAGGCACGCTTTTTGCTCATCTCCACAAGGTCGACTTTATCCGGATTAGTTTCAAGCTCATGCTTCAAGGCTTTAAGCTCGTTAAGCTCCGTAAGTTGTTCACCCTCTACCAACGTTTCGGCAATCTCTTTCAAGCCTTCTTCGCTTTTGAGCTTTGCTCTGTCACCGCCGTTGCGAATGTAGTTTCTTGCCCAGTTATCCTGCACGTCGCTACCCTCATTCTCATTGACGGTATAACCTTCGACAATCTCTCTTGCCATTTCATAGCCGCTGGCATAGCCGTTTTCCTCTGCTATCTGGTCAAAGAGTTCTTTTTGCTCCTGCGATAATTGGTTGCGCTTACTTTCTTTTACCAGGTCGACACCTTCGGGGTCTGTTTCAAGTCTATGTTTCAAGGCTTGCAGTCTGTCCAGCTCATCGACAATATGTTTAAAGTCTGCCTTAATTTCGGCATCGCCATAATCTAAACCGGTGCTACGCAAATCGTAGTAGTCCGCTATATCTTCGCCCCTTGCAATCTTTTCGGCAATTCTCCTACGCCCTTTTTTGCTGGTTAAGTCGCTTACACTTCCGCCGTAATCGTGAACATATCTGGACACCCAGTTGACATTACGAATACTGTCGCCTGCTTCATGGAATACAAGGCCTTCAATATCCGCTTGCTCTAAAGCTCGCTTAGTCCAATGACGTTTTCCGTCCTTGCCTATCTCGCCGAAGTCAACCAAGACTGCGCTCTGGTCCGGTATGCCTGCAAAATCATTCGCATACTTGCCTTCTGTTCTATTGGTTGCGGCAAAGTAGCCCCACTTGCCATTGATAAAAAACGCACGCTCACTCTTGACTGTATCTTGATATTCCGCAAGCTCACTTTCTATTCTGTTAGCAATCGGATTTAAAATATCATCAATAGCTCCGTTTGTATCTTTTAATAATTCATTATAGTTTATGCGCTCATTGCCATAAATATATTTTCTTGCAAGCCTACGCGGATTAGCTTCGATTGTTTCCCATTCGTTGATTTTCTGCCTAAAGTTAGCATGAGCCATACCGTGCTCATCAACAACGAATGTAGGATTCGTAACAGTTTTCTGTCTTGACTTGCTGAACATAGCAATCAGCATGTCTTCAGCGTTTGCAACACGCTCTTTAGAAAGTGTGCCGTATGTGTCGACTTCCGCTTGAAGATACTCAACTATCGGATTAAGTATATCGTCAATGCTGGCGTTGGTATCGTTCAGCATATCATTATAGTTTGGCAGTACGCTTCCTAAAACGTGCCTGTATTTTCTCGCAATAATCGCGGGATTAGCAAGTTTTGATTCTTGCCCGAATTCCTGCCCGACTTGCACTCTTGCACGATTGACAAGTTCTTGCGCTACTGCCTGCTCAATCTGCGGCCGTATTTCTTCGACGAACGCTGCTTTTTCAGCTCTGCGCTTTGCGCTGAAATCAGCCATTGCCCGTCTTGTCAGAATATCCACGGCCTTGTCTTTAGCCTTTAAGATTTTATCCTGCAAGGTCTTTTTATTTTGGTCTGATAACTTGGATGTTATATTCTCTGGCAAGCCGCCGAACATGCCCTCCATGCGTGCCATAACTTCAATTTCTTCACGGCACGCCAACATTCTGTCAAATACTTGCCGTACTTCCGGCGTTAATTCTGCCGCATTTTCGCTTCTTGCTATCTTGCTATAAATATCTGATAACCAATTAGCGAACCTTTGGAAAACTCCACGCAGGCCAACACTAGGCGCTTTGCCTTCCATGATGTAGGTTTCAAATGCTTCTGCCAGCTTTTCATGCCCGGCTCTCTTTGCTTCAACGTCACCGCTTGCCCATGTGTCAGCGTCAATGCCTGCATACTCCATGAGCTTTTTCGCATCAGCGTTTAGTCTTGTGTTGCTGGGGTCTGCCAATGCTTCGTTAATCATGGTTTCCACAAAGTAGTGTCCTGTTTCGTGGATAACTGTACTTGCATCTGCGCCCTTAAAAAGCGTGATAACATAAGTACCATCATCCATTGGGGAAATCATGCCTTTATCTTTCAGTGTACCATTGACAATTTTTTGTTGCTTGTAATTATCTGCTTTTTGTGATACACTATCAGCAAAAGAGGACGTTTTGTTTGAGATACTGGGCTGAGCCTTGAATTGCTCGGAACCCGAGGGCTTGAACGCGTCCTCTATTTTTTTATACTCACTTTCGTTAAAAACATTATGATTATAATATGATAATGATTTATCATTATGTTCTCTTACTGTAACAACTACATAACGTTTTTCACCATTAACATTCAGTGCAGAATGAATATAATAAAAATTCTCGTCTGAATGTTTTTCTTTTTGCGGCGCAGATTCTGTAACGAAATTACCATTCTCCATAATTTCACGTAAATAGCGCAATGCAAAAAGTTTTTCTTTTTTAGCGGAAGTGTGTTCCATTTTCTTTCTGCCACTTGTGCCAAATTTAATATTATTTTCTTGATACCCTTTATCTATTCTAATATCACCCAATACACTATTATGAACGCTCGTGCCTTGCAAGTTGTCCCTATACCATGCAAAAGCCTTTTTCTGCAAGCTCTTCAAATCTGAATAGTGTCCCATCTCATTTCCGGTAATATTAGTAGTATAGAATTGCTCTTTTTTAAGCACTCCTCCCTTGCTAAACCAGCCATTCTTTTGTTTAGCTTTGCCGCCATCTTCAAAGCGCAGCTTATTCTTTTGCAGCCATGCAGCAGGATTTTCGGGGTCTGCAATAAGTGCGCGGCTCTCCAATACTAAACGCAAATTGCCGGCATGAGATTTATTCATACCTGCTTTAGTAGCGCTGTCAACAATAGCGTCAAGTTCTGCGTCAAGCTCCGTACTTGCCTGCCTAGTTAAGTTATAACCTTCTCGCAGTTCTTTACGCGTCTTTGCGCCGCCGTCCGACAATTCGCCATTGCTGTCAAAGTACATATTATCTTTTGTAGCTTCAAACAGCGCATTGTCTTTAGCCATTGCCGCCGTAAACTTGCCACGGCTAATGTCTATATCCTGCCCAAGCTCCGCAGCCGCTCCGACTTCTTCTTCGGTAATTCCTAATTCCTCAAAAAGTTTGTTATTACTGCTTGTCTGCTTGTAGCCTTCCAAGTCCTGTGCTGATACAGTAACAGTATCGTCCTCAAAGTTAGGATTGTTCGCTTCAATTTCAGCCGCCGCACGCTCCGGGTTAATGCCTGTTTCTCTGATTCTTTCAGCATCTGCTACTAACTTTGCCTTGCGTTCTTCGTTGGCTTTCAAAGCGACGTGCTCAACAGCACTGTCAACGGCAACGCTTACGCCGCTAACACTGCCGCCAAGAATAGCACCGATAAGGCCGCTATATCCTGCTTCCTTCAAGTTCTGCTGCCAGTTCTCGCCCCACTTCTCTGCAAGTTTGGCAGTGCTTGCGCCGGGGTTCTTTGCCCATAAGTCCGTAGCTTGCTCCGGGAATTCCTGTAATGCTTCGGTAACACCTTCTTCAAGGCCACGTTTGGTAACTTCCCATATCTTAGTTTTCAGTCCGCTACCGGCAGGCATCTTTTTAAGCAGTCTGCCAAGCGGCAGTTCTTCTAATACCGCCTGCGGGATTGCGTTCAGCAAGCCTGCCTCCGCTGCTCTGGTTGCGCTTACGCCCTCTTTGCGCAGTCGCAGGTATTGTTCGCCGCTGATATTTGCACCATTATAAAGCATACTGATAGCGTGTACAGTTTTTGCGCCTGCACCGGCAGCACCTACACCCTTAGTCAGCGCAAGCTGTGCTAAAAGCTGAATACCGTTTTCAGCCAAATCATAACCAAGTTGCCCAGCCGCCGTATCAGCCTTAACTTCTTCGCGCTTCAAAATCTCATCGGTGACATAGCCTAAAGCCTTGCTGATGTTCTCTGATTGGTCATACTCTTTAACAACATTCTTGTCACCCTTATGAGCTTCAATATTAGCGTCAACGGCCGCTTTAGCCGCACCGAATAAGCCACGCACCGAACCTTTAAGGCCGTTCATTACGGCAGTGCCTATGCCTGGTTTATCGTCGTTGATAATGCTGCTAGTATCAATCGTCGGTGAGCTATTGCTCTTTACTGCCTGCGAAAACTTATTGTATTCATCGTCGCTCATTTTTTGCAGGTCATAATAGCCTAAAGTTTCAGCAGGAGTTAAATTGCTGTCTGCACCGGTCGCATAACCGCCATTATACCAATCCTGTTTTTCGTTTCGCAGTCTTTGAAATTCTTTTTCGTTATCTTCCCAGCTCATTTAATAATCTCCATTCATAACCTCATCAAGATAGCCGCCGTTGACATTGCCGTCGCTGCCGTCAAAGTATGTTACGTGATACCAATCGTCAGCAATTTTTTCAGCTCTGGCTATGCCCGCTTTTGCTAACAGCGCATCACTGCCGCTAAAAGTCTTTGTGCTATCCCACAAAAAGCCCGGTTTTGTTACGTAAGAACCAAAAGTTCGGGTAGTTATAGCTTGCTTCATAGCGTCAACTAATACTGATTCATCCGGATTCATGCCGTTGTGCTCGGTGCGGTATGTACGTACCCACTGTTTACCGTATATCTTCAGTCCTTGTTTTACTTTATCGTTAGAAGAACCACCCATTACGTACTTGCAAAGGCCGTCCCAATCATACGCATATTCGCCTGCGCCACTCAACCAATTATCATAAGACTTATCTAATGAATTCATATCAGAATTAGTTGCTCCGTGACTTCTTGCAAAAGCTAAAAACTCTGCCTTAGACTTAAATCTACCTGCTTCCAGCATAGAGATTACTGCCTCTTTGCCGTCACTGCCAAGTTTAGCTATGGCTTCACGTCCACCGCTACCGCTGCTTCCACTTCTGCCTTGCGGTCCGTATATCGCCGTCACCGCATTACGGTATGTTACGTACTTGTCGGGGTCACTGCCTGCCTGGTTAGTAGCCCACGCCATAGCATCACTATAGCTTGTGCCGTTATTAAACATACTAAATATCTCACTCTTTATTCCTTCAAAAAGTTTGTTCTTTTTGTAAGTTTCTATTCTGTCATGGTCTGCCTTAATAGTGCGGTACTGCTTCATAATACGGTCTTGCTCATCCTGGCTCATGTTGTGAGTGCTGCGCACGTTTCCTGCCCTATTGGTAACACTCTCTGCGTATTCTTTGATACTAGGCTCATTCCCATGCTGCGGCGTATCCCAAGTGTTTCCCCATACGTCCGTTGTTTTACCACTTACCCAGCGTTGTGCATTAGTTTCTCCGCTATACCATGCTACCGCTGCACCTGCTGCACCGTATTTATCATAGTATTGTTTTAACTTAAAGCGTGCTACAATCTCTTGATTTTCCGGTGTCATTGCTGCGCCTGCTGGCAAGCCTGCTTCTTGGCTCCAGCTAGGCCAGTTATCCGGCAAAATCTGATACTTGCCGCTTGCGCCTGTACGACCATTCTTGGCGTTATAATTGCCGCCGCTCTCTTGAATACCGAAAGAAGTTAGCAAATTCTCAAAATCATTACCGCTTTCGCCGCCGCTAAATCCTTTCATGCCTTCAAGTTCTTTGCGCACTGCTTCTTCATTGTCGCCATATTTAGCATACAAATCTTTAGCGGTATTTCTTTCAAAAGCGCTGCTCTCTTTATCGTATGCCACCTTCTCAAAAGCAGCTCGCTGATTGGCAGTCAGATAACTACCGTACTTATCCATGATGTTACGCATAGTGCCATAATCTTCGTTGGTGATGCTTGCACCGACGGCACTTGCTACCACCTGCCCAATGTTGGCTCTGCTCTTAGATTCGATAAACTCTGCGCCACGCTTGCCATATATAGCACTTGTCAGCAACTGTGTACGAATAATTTCATCTTGCAGCGCCTGCGGGTTGTTCCAGTTCTTCTGTACAAACTCGCAGGAATTCTGAATATTATTGTCATAGCGTAAATCAGTGACTGCTTCTTTCTGCTTCTGCTCGTATTGGTCGACGGTCTGGAAGCCTTGCTGCGCACTCTGATACATTAAATGGTCAAGTGCAAGCTGATTTTTTTTGCTATGCAATTTAGTGTTGCTCAACACATCCTGCCTTGCTTTATTTATCTGCTCTGTGTAGCTTGCGCCTGCACCGGCAGTGCCTTCTAACTTTGTATTCATAAGGCCGCTTTCATCGTTGTACATGATGTTATAACGGCTCTTATTAAATATATCCATAGCATTAAGAATGGACTGTTTGTCCTCATCTTCCTGCTGTGCTTCTACTGCTACCGCCCATTTGTTGGCGGCACCGGCAATAGCGGCAAGTCCTTTGCCGCCGCTGCCATAAGCGTTAAGGTCACTCGATACCTTGACAGTCGCACCGCCACCGGTACCTAAATTGACGCTGCCTTGATAACCTGCAATCTTCATACTGCACCTCCCTTACCAGTTCCATTTAGTAAAGCCTGTATTATCCATGAACGGGTTATTCTTCTTTGCCTGGTTGTAAAGATTGAAGCCGTTCATATTGCTAGCAGGAAGATTGAAATCACTGTTAGCATCGTACCAATCGTCACTGCTTACCGTAGTTGTTCCCTTGCTGCCGCCAATCATACCTTTAGAGTAAGCGTTCGCCGCCGCACCTACAAGCGTACTAAACATCTGCATTTTGCCGTTGGCTTTAGCGTTCTTCGCCGCCGCATTATATGCGCTTGCCTGGTTGCGATAATTAACCTCGTTTACATAAGTGCTCCACGCATCATTACGCTGATTTTGCAACAGATTCATACTGTCTTTTTTGTAAGCGTCCTCGCTGCTTGAAAGAATATCAGCAACACTGCCGCTGTCGGTTAGGCCGCTGCTGCCGGCCGCCGCCAGCGCCTGCCCTCTTGCAAGCCTCATTCTATCGTTGAGTTGGCTTTGCTTCTGCGCATACGCTTCTGCCTGCTGCTCACGTTGGCGGCTCATAATAGCCGCGTTCTGCTGTGCAGCCTGCGCCTGCGCTTTATATGCCTGCTCCTGCTGTTTGGCCTGCTGATGTTGGCCACTTAACTGCATGACAGTTTGCAGGCCCATTAAAATGCCAAGTGTACCCATTACGTTCACTCCCCTCTATATGGAATATAAAACTGATAAAACTTTTTGCCGTCCCAACCTATTTTAGGCTCTACCAAGAATACCGCCCCCAAGTGTCTTAAATAGTTAATGCTAGTGCGGTTCTTCTCATAAACAATGTTGTGCAGCAGTCCATGCTTGCGTACCCATTCATTCAGCACTCTTTTCGCTTCCTTGAAAAGCAGGCTCTTTGTGTAACCATTGTAAAGTTCGTTCGTGCCTACCATCCAGATTCCGCGTCCCGGTGCGCCCCATTCCATGGTACCCTTGCCAAATATCGCAAGCAGTTTTCCGTCCTCACCACGGTATACCCTTGTTTCTTCGTCAAGTTTGATACTGCCAATGAGCACAAATACCGGGTCACTGCTTGCTTCCAAATCTTCCTTATCATGTGGCCGTATATCTTGCATAAGTTCTTCAATCAACGGCACAACATTTTCTTTTGACTTATTATCAAGGATTTCAACAGTCCACTTCTTAGCCACCGAAAGACACCTCCCGCACTACCGCCAGCAAGTTAAAAGGATATGGCTCATCCGTAACGATAATCACTCTGCCTTCGTTATTAAAGCCGCCAATAGGCAAAGTCATATGCTTATCACCGGTAAATAATTTAATATCGCTCACTGCGTTCTGCTCATCAAAGTTCATCAAGTCCATAGTATTTATATCCGGGCCGACCATGCCGCCAAGAGAATTACTTAAACGCAGGATGCAATTACTAATCTGCTTTTTGCGTCCTTGCATAGTGCCGTCACCCGTCTTAATTTCGACGTTTGGCAGTTCCACGATACTTCTATAGGGCAATCCAATAAAAGCGTGTTGCACGGCCGCCGGGAGCGTCACAGTGCCGTCCTGGCTTACTGTCAGTCCGCTATACATTCTTCCGTCACCGATAACAGTAACTTTTTCACCTGCCAGCTCTGCTGCATCAATCTCCGTTTCCCCACTGCTCTTTTCAGCAGCGCTATACTCAATAGCATTATCAAGCATAATATAATCGTCGGGATTATTGCTCTTTGCAGGATTCTTTGCCAGATACTCGATATTGCGTACTGTCACGCCGTTTATCTCTCGCTGTACTACAAGATAAATAATATCTTCGTCACCTTCCTGCACTGCTGCCACAGCTTCAATCTTACCTTGCGTTTCTATCGTCGACCAGGCATATACTTTTTGTTCCATGATGTAGGATAAGCAAGCCATAGTTCCGTCACTTCTCACAAAGTATATAGTGCTGTCGGGTTCCTGCTTATACGCGCTGTCGACAATCTGCACATTCTCTATAATATGCTTTGCCAACAAGGTTAAATCGTTACCGCCGTAGCTGTCTGTTTCATAGCTATATGCCATATCCCTTACAGTGCTTCCACGGCCTTGTACAAACACGATTCTGCCGCCAATCATCAGCGGCTCAACAGTGCTGCATCCGCGTGTAGTCTGCATTTTCGGTACGGCCTTAGATGGGGTTACAGTATCGCTGCCGCTTACTGTCCATTCGTTGCCAGCGGTCAAGACAATTAAATCGGTGCTTGCTATCAAATGCAAAATCTTAAACTGCTTGCGGCTCACGAACGCAAGTGCTACTGCGCTATCGTCGGTAACAGTGCCGCTGGCTTTCTCTACACTGAAATTGCCGTAGTCACCGGTCCTGCTCATCCACACCATATAAGGCTGCTTCTTTGTACCGCCAAAACATAATCTGTCCTGGAAAAAACAAAGTGTTTGCGGGTACCCGAATTCTTCACTCCATGCGCCCCATAAGAAATTAGTTGTCATATCCGTTGAGCCAAGTTCTTTTTCAACATGGGCTTTAGCTGTACTGTCGCTAGTGATTTCAGTGAGTTTTACAACACCTTCCGCATTGTAGGCCATTGCTGTTAAATCAACAGTGCAAGTACCACTACTGATAGTGCATACCGCTCTTAAAAATACCGGCTCTGTTACACTACCGCTTTCTGACGGGTTGTAATCGTCTTTAGATGTATATTTTCTGTATTCCTTCCAACTTTCGCCATCGTCGCTTTTTTCTATAGCAAAACTGCCGCTCCAGGTCCCGTGACTGATAACCTTCCAATTTTCACCTACGCGCACTCTTTCAGTAGTGCCGTTGCTGGTAGATACAGTCTTGCTTGCAATCTCTTGTTTAAGTTTGATATACGTGCCCGGCTTGCTGCTAGCAAAAATATTCTTGTTGCTCGTCAAGGTAATATCGCCTTGCGTTCCCGAAGGTGTCAATTCTTTATTGCCAGTATAAAGAATTTTTACCCAGCCATTAGCGCCCGCTTTACCAGCATTGTCTTTATATGTAGTACCCGCAATACCGCCAATACCACCGCCGCCTGCGCCGTATGTTGCGCCTTGCGTGCCCTTTGTGTTTTGATAACTGCCGTCAATAGCTTCACGGCTACCACCGCCGCCGCCCGTGCCGCCTCTGCCAATCAAGCCACACGCCGTACTATTGCCGCCGTTGCCGCCACTAGAAGCTGTTCCGTAAGCGCCTTTGCCGCTTCCGCCAGCGCCGCCGCTACCGACTGTGACCGTATAACTTGTATCTTTAGACAACGTGACTGTTTTTATTATACGTTCGCCATTGCCACCTGCGCCGCCGCCAACACAATAGCGAGAGTATCCATGCTCACGCGGTTTTGAATATTTAACGCCGCCACCGCCACCGCCGCCTGCACCGGCTATATCAATCTGATATTCACCGGTTACAGTCGGCTGAAATTGATAAGTGTCAGGCACTGTATAGCTTATGCCGCTATAATTTTCAAGTGAGATTGATTCGTCGAAATACATATCCGTAATTTCAAAATCAGCAAACCGCCAGTCAGTGTCTGAATATCTTGCAAGCTGTTTTACGGGGTATTTGCCGCTGGCGATAAACATAGTATCTGCGCTTTGAACAAATCTCAAATCTTGCAGCATATCTGCCGTGTACGGTGTCATAACTTCTATGTTTATATAAAGTCCATTCTTATGCACTCTTATATATTTCTCGCCAATCTCCAAAAGATAGTCGGTGCTGTCTGCGCCGTTGAACGGTACCAGGATGCACGCTTTATCGCTATATTTTGTTCGTGCCATATACTTCATACCTGGTCTGCGATAAATAGGACCGTGCGGCTTGATAAGGCAGTTATAGGCTTGCAGTACCGCAAGCTGGTACTTATCTAAGTCGACGCGGTTGGCAACTTCGGCGCTGATTTCGCCGCCGGTAAACGCAGGCTGCAATAAATAATAAGGTGTTAACCCACTAGCCATAATTACGCCCTCCCGTCAAAGTATTTACTCGGGTAATCCGGCAATTCTTTCTTTTCGCTTGCCGTGGTATACTTCGCTTTCTGCAGCGCCGCCATTGCAAGCTGATACTGCGCCTGCTGCAAGCCGCTGTTGCCGGTCAGTTGTACGCAGATATTAAACGCCAGCATATGAGTAAATGCGCTCAAAAAATCACTTGAAAACATTTCCACGTCGTCAACATCATAGGTATATTCAAGCCACGCAGCAGGAATGTTGCACCCTATACCAAGCACGTTGTCACTTGCCATATATAAGTCCCACTCTTCCTGCTGCTGTTCGCCTGCCCTTATCATTGCGCCGGTGTCAGCGTCAAATATCTTGCGCACAGCAAGGCACTTTTCGGGGTAGGCGTAAACGTGGGACCAGTACGGAGATTCGATACTAAGTTCTGCAAGCTTGCTCACGCGCTTTGCAAATCCCCAAGTGTAGCTTCTTAATAACTCTTTGCGGGTAGGCTCATAAAACAGTTTGCACTGTCTGGCCAACTCCGACTGCTCATCTATATTGCTTATACGCCCTTTGGCGATATGAGCCAGCGCCATATTACATACATCGGTAATGTTAAGCATTTTAACTATTCCTCCTTGATTATTAAAAAAGGGAAGAGCTTATCGCCCTCCCCTTAAAGTACTAAATCAGCCCGGCCAGTTCGGAACAGTTTCAGTCAAGCCAGCAGTCAGTTTGCCGCCGCTTGCGCCGGTAACAGTCAGTCTGGAAAAAGCCTTCATGCCATACGGCAATTTAGCCGCAACTAAAATGCCCTTCTTGGTGGCAGCAAGGGTATAAGTCGCAACAACGGTTTTAGTGTCGAAGCTTTCACTGTCGGAAGTTTCCAGCGCCGCAGTGATAGTGCCGCTAGTAGCTAAGGCGGTAGGCGCAGTGATAACAAGAAACAACGGGTCGGCCGCATCACCGCCGCCAACGTTCGCAATTACATTGCTGGTCAAGGAATTATCCATGTACATATTTTGCTGGTCAAAAATCATTGTTATTCACTCCTTCCGGTTATTGTACTGCCGCTTCGGTTTCGCTTTGGCAGTCAAGTTTCTTAATCTGAATACCTGCAAGGTACAGTTTAGGCGGCTCGTCCATAAAGTCCTGGCGGGTAACATGAACATTGTTCTTGTTGTTCAGATAGCACTCCAGCCAAGAGTATACGCCGTCAGATACATACGCAACCGGTGCTTTCGGGTCTTGCAGACGGTTCTTTGCGAAGATGAATTTATTCATCAGTTCGCGTTGCGCACTGTCAGTCAAAGAGTTAAGCTTTTGGACATCAATGTTGCACACGCGCACAATAGAACGAACATTTTGTACCGCCAAGCCACACTTCCAAGAGTACAAGGTCTGCAATGCACGGAACGGCTTGTTATTCTCATCGTATACGTCGCTTTCGCCCAAGTCCTCAGTCTTCAAGCCTGCCTGGGTGCCTTTAGGATATACGCCCATTACGCGGCGGTCGCCCCAATCTACAAAGTAGATAGAAGCATTAGTGTTAGTACCAGGAGTACCCGCGGAAATTACCTGGTGGCCTGGAGTGCCTTTGCCGCCGTCGGTCAAAGTATTGTAGCGTACCGCAATACCATTGAAAGTGTCCGGGTCTTCGTCCAAGTTGCCGTACAAGAATTGACGTGCGACGTATTGGCCCATGCCTTCTACGTGTGCATCATCCTCTGCCATACGGAAAGCCTGCGGATTCGGTTTGCCGGAAAGCAATTCAACGTCCACGCAGGAACGGTCCTCCAAGTGCATACATACATCAATGCGCTGCTTTACAGTGCCTTTAGTCGGAGAAGTACCGCGGTTAATACGACGGATAGACGGAGAAGGCAGGCTGGCACGAATAGTAGTTTTAGTACCAATCGGCAAATCGCCTTCCATCCACCGAATATCTTCCATAATAGGATTGGATTCGTTAAGCACTTCCATAACGCGGTCAATAGCGCCTTGCGGAGTTAAATACTTTCGTAAGTCACTCATAGTTTGGGAGTAACCAATAGTAGCCATAGTTTTATCATCCTTCCTGTTTTTCAATTAAAAATTAATAAATTATTTGTACCTGCTCCAGTCGGTTTTTGGGTACATGTTTGCTGCAATGCCTTGCGCAGCGTTTAAGCCTTGTGCGCCGTTTTGTGCAGCCAAGCCGGGGTCCTCGCCAAGCAGTTCGCCAAGTTTCGCAAATGCTCTCACGATAGCAATTTGATTGCCTGCGCCAGTAATTTCTAACGCTTCACGCACGTTCAAGCCCGGATACATTGCCTCCAATTTACGGCAGGCAGTATCGCAAAGGCCCTGTACTTTGCCCAAGTCTGCGCCCAGTGCCGTTTTAGCTTCGTCACCCCATTTAGCAATTTCTTGCGCACGGAGCTGTTCTACGCTTTGCACTACACGGCTTGCATACTCTGTGCCGTACTTTGCAAGTGCTCTTGCCTGGTCATTGCTAAGGTTCATGCCTTTAATGACATCTACAAAGCGTCCTTGCTCATCAGCACTAAGCTCATAGCCTTCCGGCATTTCTACTCCTGCAAAGTCATAATTCACTGTGCCGGGCTGCTGTTGTGTGCCTTGCCCATTACTTCCGTTCCCTGCAATAGTGCCGGAAGCACTTGTATTATTAGTTGCATTAGTAGTCGGGTCTGTTTGCTGCTGTTGCACTGTGGTATCGGGTTGCTGCTGTGCGCCTTCGCCGTTCACAACTGTGTTTTCACCGTTCTCGCCCATTAGTTATTCCTCCTTGTTGTTATCTATATATTCCACTGCCAGCTCTTGTAGCTTTAGTTGGAATTCTGCATACTCCATTTCAGCCTGCTGTTTAAGCTCTATGCCTTGCAGCCCAAGTGCTAAAATGCTTTTGATAATGCCTAAGCCTACGTCGCGGCGGCCTTCGTTATAGAAAGTCTTGCTGTTGCCGGTAAAGCACATAGAGTTTACTTTGGTCACATCAAGCATACGCATCAAGAACCAGCGTCCGCTTTCACTCCCCAGCAGGTCAAGTAGGGCCTCTTTATCCCTTCTTGCCTGCTCTCTTACCATGTACTCTGTCAGCAGTGCTTGCTTTCTATCCTCGCCGGTATTGGATTTATATTTAAACTGCTCGCTCATTATTCCCAACCTCCCGGCACGCCTAGCCAGCTTGTAATAGCCGGATTGAAATCATTCGCCGCCGCAGTAAGATTTTTGGCCGCCTCTGCCGCAGGAGCCGCAGCCTGTGCCATTGCCAAGCCTTCCTGCATTTCCTGCTGCCGTTGCATTTCCTGCTGCTCTTGTTTGAGCATTTCTTGTACTTCTTCATCACTGCGCAATGCCATCGCAGGCACGCCAAGCATTTCAAAGTATTTTGTAATAGCACCCAACGGGTTAATCTTCTTCGTAACTTCTGGCCATACTTGCGCCATCTGTCCGGTTTGTGCTATCGCCTGTTCGATATTCACAAGTCCGCTCATCTTCTGCGCCTGCGCCAAAGGTGAAATATAGTCCACTTCTACATCCTCTTCACTCAAAATGTCTTGTAGTTCTTCCGGTACCGGTGGGAATCCACCGCTTCTGTCGATGATGTTATATACACGTTGAAGAATCAGTGTTAAGAATTCATCCTGCAATCGCTCAACCACCGGGCCTAGCTGTTGCAGTTTTTCCTGCGTTCTCTCCATAACCTCTCTAGCAGTCATGCGGCTATTATCAAGGTTATCTAACATCAAGAACAAATCAGCACTGTATGCTCTCTTTATAGCATCCTCAACGCGAATAATTTCTTCCTGCGCGTCCTTCAAGTCAAGGTCAACCGCGAACAAAGGCTTTACCATATCTTGCGTCTGGTCATCTACGGCTGTTAGACCGCCAGGCATCAAGTTAATACCGCCGTTATTCATAAGGCTTGGACTGCCTTGCATCGGCGGCTTTATCTTTAACTCTATTGCTGTGAGATAATCTTTTTTCAGCAGTTGCAGCATTTTACTGTCGCCTTCTGCAAACCACGCAGGACCTCTTGCGTATGCCTCATTGCCGCTGACAAGATAACGCGCTACCGGTACTGCCTCTTCTTCAAAGCCGCCAACATACAAGTATTCGTCACTCTCTGACTTTTCCAACCAGTACACGCTTCTATACGGCATGTTCAGTCTGTCCATGTAGCCAGGTAGCTTATCGCTGTTAGGCTCTACCATCCAGCAGACTTTATACTTCTTAGTAAGATTGGTCTGATTGTCTAACAGTCCTTTCAGATTGTCGGGCAAAGCGTCTACGCCGAAGCAGTCTGCTAGCTGCTGCAATGTCATATCGTACTTCCTTGCGAACGTAGTTACCTTGCCGAAGCCGTCTGCTTCAAGTGCATAAGTACCGATTGTCATTGTCTGGAACCGTACGCCGTTTTCTGCGTCGTAGAATATAGCCATCGGGCACTGTCCAAAAGGCAATTCCAGATATACAGTATGGATGCTGTTATAGAAGTTGCTCTTTGCAAGCACGCTTGATACAATCTCTTGTCTTGTGTCAAGCACCTTCATAGCCTCAACATTCGTATTAAGTTCCGGCCGTCTATATGCAAATCTGAACCACTGGCGGCTCGGCGGTGTAAGTCCGCTCATAACGCCAGCGGCAAATACCTGTGCCGCTCTCCACGCTACGCCATGCACAATCTTCAAGTCACGTCTGCGCGCGGGATTGGTCTTGTCTGCTGTATCGTCAAACTCGCCGACAAACGGAAGCTGATAATCTCTTATCTCTTTCCATCTGTCCACCCAATCTCGTCTGTCCTCATACATGCTTTTGAGCTTACGCACCAAACGTTGGCGGTCCGGCAAGTTCTTTTTCAGCGGCACCCCGTCACTAGGAAGTGTTCCCTGTGGCTTGCTCGCCGCTATCGTTTGAAAGTTCATAAGCTGTTACCTCTTAGCCTAAAGTATTACGGCCGCCTTCGCCGCCACTAGCAATAGTGCTTGTCTGCGTAGATGAAAAGCCTCTGCGTTTCTTCTTGTTACTGTCGCCGCCGGTCGCAACTTCGCTGCTTGTCGCAACGGTAGTCGGTGCCGGGTCCACCTTTTCAATAGTCGGCATGTTGCCGCCACCGAATAATTTTGCAATGCCACCCATTTTTAAATCGCCCCCATAATTGAATATTCTGTGTTGCACATCAGCACTTTAGGCTTTCTATCGTCAAACCCTAACTGCCTTAACGGAACCTTCCTTGCAAATGTTAGTGCCAGGCCGTCTGCAAGGTCCGGTGAACGCCCTAGCTTTTCTTTTATCTCCTCTTTAGGCGTTAGTATTAAACGCCCATTCTTAGAGTACTTATAGTGAATGACTGCAAGCTCTTCTCTTAGTCCAGGTTCATCCGGCAAAGCTCCGCCATCTTCTATCCAGTCTTTCAGTTTGAAGTACATCTCTGCTCTGATATTCTCATAACGCTTATTCTCTATCGCCGCGCCTTGAAATGGTATCTCTCGCAAAGCTGTGTACCCCATCTGCCTCAACCTGTCGACTACGCCAGCACCCATGTTGCCAACGTCTATAAAGGTCATATCTGCCTTATTTTCATCCATTGCCAAAGCAATATAATCTGCCGTCTGCATCGTATTCAGCTTCTTATAGATTCTCGGCTTAGCATATGCCATTAAACCCTTACGCCGCCATATGCACGTTCTGTCATCGCCGAAGCGCGCTATATCAGCGCCTTGCACCAGCGGCATATCATAGGGAACATCCTTTTCTGTCAGCTCTCTACTGAAAGCCTTATCTAGTTCCTCCAGGCTGAAAAGCTCGTTGATTGCCGATACGCTAAAGTCACACAAATACTCTTGTCTGAATTCTACCTCCGGCATATCCTCTTTCAGTTCTTCTATGCTCTTTGCGTCTAAGATGCCGCTATCGTACACGTTAGACAAATACGCGAAGTAACGCTTATTCGTCTTGGCCTTCTTGTACATCTCATAGAAGTTGTTCTGCCCCTTAGGTGTGCCGATGAAATAGCAATAGCCTTTTCTGTCGCCGTTCTCTATCGCAGGTCTGATAATCTGCGTCCACATCTCCGGCTTCATATCCGAATACTCGTCAAGAATTACGCCGTCCCAATATGTACCACGCAACGCGTCGGGGTTGTTCGCACCAACGATATATATTCTCGCTCCCTGCGCTCCAGGTATTTTGCTGGGGAATTCAACATACTTTTTAGTTTCATTCACCTTGATGCCCTCTATGACGCTTGTGTAATACTTCAATGGGCCCCACGCGATAATTTCCATCTGTGCGCTGAACGGACCTACTAAAGCATACTGCGGACTGATTAAGTCGCTCTGCAAAGCATCCCTTATAAGGTGATTCACCATTCCGATGGTCTTACCAAAGCGGCGGTGTGCTACGATTACTGCAAAGCGGTGTCTGCTTAATTCCTTATGCAGTACCTTCGCCCATGCAGGTCGTGGAGTATATGGTATCTGTATTATGTTTTCCATGTTTACCCCCTTGAAAAAATCGTTTTGGTAATTTTTGGTATTTACCTCCCCCGGCGGCTGCGAAAATTTTGGGCCCCACCCCCACTCAATGTCAGTGGAAAAGGCAAGAACCAAAATCAATTTTTGCGAAAAGCCAGGGAAATCACCAACGCCAGCGCCGCCAACCAACCAATCAGAACCCACGCCAAACAAAAAATAAAAACGTGGTAGGCCTGCCGCATGAGCCACGCAGGAACGGCCGCAAGATATGCCAGGCGGACGGCTGCCGCTAACATCATCAGCCAGGCCGTCAACATCTGGAACCGCCAGCTAATCAGCAGCAGGATAATATTTTACGTCCGATAATAAAGATTATGTTAAAAGCTCTATCTATGTTTATGTTTTGGTAGCATCTTCTGAACAATCGTTTACTATCACTGCATCATCTGCCGCGCCCCAATGATACACAGCCGGGCCCTTGTTAGCGTGCGTCTGCTTATCAAACGCGCCCACGCTATCAGCATACAGCTTAGACGCGGTTAGCTTGTCCTTGTTGCTGGCTTTGGGGTCCGTCATTATCTTAAGCCAGTAGGCTTGCAGGTCCTGCACAGCCAGCACGGCTACAGCTGCGCCCTGCTGTTTGAGCAACGCCGCACATTCCTCCAGCGTCTGCGGCTGGGTGACTATTGCCGGCGGCCTGCCTCTTGTTGGTGTATTTGTGTTACTTAACAAACTTTTAATTTTAAACATTTCCGTCACATTCTCGTTGCAAACTATGTAACTGTATATACAATTAATATTATCAATAATGACAATCACTAAACAATACATTAACAATACATATTGAAAAGATAATCATTATTTACCAGAAAAAGACAATAAAAAAAATGATTAACAGAATCCATCTGTCAATCATCAATTAAATTATATTTATTATCTTGCTATAAATTATATGCCTTAAAAAATGCTATTAAGTCAATGATACTTTTTTAAATCTTTGTGAACGTCATTAATCTATAATAAATGTTGTTAAATAAAAAAGAACGGCCGCACGCTGAACATCTGCCAGCGTGCGGCCGTTGCTATCCTCTTATAATGTTGTTATTTGGCTTGCGCATCATCTGCGGGGCTGCCGTCGCTATCAGCTGGCGGCGTTGACGCCGGAACAGACACAGCGACGCGCCCGGCCTTGTCAACCAGGGCCAGGCTATATCCGCATAGTTCCGCCGCCGTCGCTAGCTCATCAGCGGACCAGCGGCCGCGGCTCAACTTATCATTAATACTTTGTGCGTTGGCCACGCCCAGCGCAGCCGCCAGAGCCGACCGCTTAACCCGCGCGCTATCCAGCGCATACTTTATAGCTTGGCTTGCTTGTTTGCTCATGTTTTACCCTCCAATCTTGTTTATCTACATTATATAGCCGCCGCGCCTAAAAAACAAGTCAAAAAAAATATAAAAATATCCGTTTTAGCTATTGACAAGTATAGTCATATACGCTATAATCATAGACATAGAAAGCAAACAACTAGCCAACATGGCTACATTCAAGAAGGAGGCCGAAACAATGAAATTGACTTATAAGACAAATAAACAGTACTGGGCGATAAAAAAAGAACTGATAGCAAAAGGCTACAAACTTACATCAGATTGTTATTGGTATCAAACATTCCAAAAGGATAATAAAAAAATAGAATTAGAGCGCGAGTAAAAGCTGACGGCGGCCCCGTTGGGGGCCGTAAAGCTGCCAGGCAGAAGGTCCGAAGCCCTAGCCAACAGCCGAAAGGAGAGAATAAGAAAATGACTTTTGAAAAGTATAATGCGAACCCCGAAAATAAGAATATTGGTGATTGCTCAATTAGAGCAATCTGCACGGCAACCCCGTTAACCTACCAGCAGGCTAAAAAGCTGCTGGAAACAAAGGTATTTGAAAGCGGCGCTGCATGGAACACCGTGAAGAATATCACCGCCGCCCTGGCTGACCTGGGAATTGAAGTTAAAGCCGCCAGCCGCGAAACAGTCAACAGCTTTACAAAGCATTGCGACACCGGCGCTAGCTACGTTGTTTTTGTAGCAAAGCACGCCGTAGCCGTTGTTAACGGCGTTATCTATGATACATGGGACAGCAGCCGCCGTTTTGTAAAGCTGGTTGCCAAAGTCAGCCGCGAGAAATTCGCCGAATTAAAAGCCAAATATAACCCGGAACCGAAAAAGGAGGAAAAGAAAGTGGACTGGAAAAAGATTTTTGCCGCTTGTGAAACAATTGAGGAATTAAAGAAGGCGTTTAAAAAGGCCTGCATGAGTTGCCACCCCGACAAAGGCGGCAGCGCCGCCGAATTTAAGGCAATGAGCGCAGCGCACGACAAGCGCGCTGCTGAACTTGCCGAAAGCGAAAGCCGCCAGGAGTGGCAGCGCAACAAAAAAGCGGACGGCACTTACAAAACCGCCGCCGAAATCCTGGCCGAACAAGCGGAATTTGCCGAAATCCTGGCCGTGCTCATGGGCTTGAAAGGCCTTGAAATCGAGATATGCGGCAGCTGGTTATGGATAGGCGGCGAAACGAAAGAGAATAAAGACGCCTTGAAAGGCGCCGGCTGCAGATGGGCCAGCAAGAAAAAACTTTGGTACTGGCATGCAGGCGAATGGGTTAAGAAGGTCCGCCGCGCGTTGACTATGGAGCAAATCCGGGACCTGCACGGCAGCGAATTTTTAAAATACCGCCCGGAAACGCCCTTGTTACAATAGCCGAAACGCCGCCCCGTGCGGCGTATACCGGGGACCGGCCGCCCCGGTACTGATGAGGCAGGCCACCAAAGGAGGAAAGAACCATGAGCAAAGCCGAGCAATTAGTAAAAGCTATAAAATCGAGCCTTGCAGCCGTGGAACCGCGCCGCGCGTTATGCTGGCGCTTATGCCGCGAACACGTGGCACGAATCACCCCGGCGCACACCGTCGAGGACCTGGCAAATCATTTTGCCGCCGCGTTTTTCGCGGCCGAAGCGCTGAACGCAGAGGCGCAAGGCGTTTGCCGTTGCTATATCGCCTACACCGACATTTTCAAAGCGGAAACGCGCGAGAAGAGTACGCGCCTTGACCCCATCCGCGACGCCATCCGCGCCGCTGGCTATTCGAACGGGTACGACCCCACCTCTTTAAGCTATGACGTTGGCAAGCGTGAGCACGTTTGTGCAAGCTTTACCGTTGGCCCGTGGGGCCGTTCCGGTGACTGGCGCAATCGTATTTTAAACGGGGACTACCTGCGCGACGAACTGAAGCGCCTGGAGAAAGAAGCCAGCGGGAAAAGCCCGGCCGAAATCATCAGCGACGCAGAAGCGGCCGCCGCTGCCTGGCTGATGTTGAAAAAGCAGCAAGAGGCATACGAACAGAATATTCTTATTTTACGAAAAATGCTGCAGGCCGTCACTTTTGACGATTGGAATGATTGGAAAGTTAACGCTTATTAAGGGAGGCTTTAAAGTGAAGCGAAAGAAGTTTTATCAGCTTGACGGCGTATATCGTAATCATAATCTTATTATTGACCTTGCGAATAATTGTAACGTTGCAATTTACGGGCCGAAAGTGTTCTTTGTTTGCTGGTTCCTTGCTAGCAACCCCGACCGCATATATAAAGCGGAAGTATACGGAACAAGCGTAAGCAATTTTTGTTTAGACCGTTGAATCAGCAACTTAAACTATTCAGCCAACTACACCGGCAGGAAAGCCGCCGGTGTAGAATATTAATAGGCAGAAGCGATTTTTTAGGAGGAATCAACCATGTTGAAAGAAGTTAAAAACAATGTTTACAACGCGCTTTTTGTCGCAGCCGACGAAGAAGGCCGCCGCTACGCCGCTTTTGAAAGCGACTGGAACGGCGAATATTGGGAAGCGACCGCCTGCACCGAAAGCGGCGAGCTTATCAAAGGCGAAACCACTAAGCTTTACCCCGTTCACGTTTACCACGCTGAAACCGATGAATACGAAGAAGTGGGCTACGATGAAGAAGCGCCCCGCGTTCTGCTGCCCGGCTGGCGCGACTACCAGAAATGCGGCTATAATGAGAGCTATTCGCTGGCCCCCGTCGCTTACGGTGAAGCGAGCGACCGCGTTTATTTGATGCTGCCGGAAGGCGCTAGCGTTTACGCTGATGACGCAGGCTGCCCAGTGATTGATTTTGACGGCTTTAAACAAGCCGACGTAATTAATCAATATGACGCGCAGGGCTGCCGCCCGTACATCATCGACAACGACCGCCGCCACGCGTATCTGGAAGTTGTCGAACTGTAAAACTGAATCACCCGCCCGGCGCAAGCCGGGCTATTACGAAAGGAGAAAGAAATATGCGAATACAGCAATTAAAAAAGTTGCGCGTAATGGCCGAGCGAGCAAGATGCTTCTATGGTTGCGCTTGTTCAAACATAGAAGCAAGCGAATACTATGCCCCGTACTGGAAGCGCGACCCGCGCAAAAGCGAAAAGGCCGCACTGCATACCAAGGCAAGCAATTCCTGGTATGCTTGCCTGGCAATACTGGACAAGATAGATGAATGCTTATAAAAAGCAAGCCCCAGGGCAAACGCCCCGGGGCTTTTCTGTATCCTGCAAATGCGAGCAGGCTATATATTTTTGAAGTCGAAATGTTTTACAGGTATATAATCCTAGGGCTGCCATGATTGGAACGCGTGGCGGCCCTTTTCTGTGCGTGCGGCGCATACTTTAGGGAAGCGAAAAACAAAAAGGCCGAGGCGAAAGCCCCGGCTTTTTTGTTTGGTGCGATTTCATAAAGAAAATCAACAATATTTCAATCCGTGCCAGCTTTACGCCTTTAGAGCTGGGCTGACAAGCGCAATACTTGAAAGGCGCTTACGCTTATCGACAAGGCTATTATAGCTTAACGCCCAACCAATAGCAAGCGTTTTCTTAATGTTTGGAAGCGGCAGCGCCGTGCGCCTGCCTTTAACCTTCTTTCTTCTGTTCTGCCCTGGCCTTTTGGAAGCTGTTGGCGTTTATGTCAATTCGCAGCAATCCTTCTTGAATCGCCAGCATGAGCAGGCCGTCAATGAATGAGCGGCGACGTAGCGCGTACACCTGCGGGCTAATTTCATCCATAACGGAGATTTTGCGGACCGTCCAATGGTATACATACCGGTGCTGAATCGCCTTATAAGACTTGTCACCAAACCGCTGCCGAAACAGAAGAAGCGAACGTTCCATAACATCCAGCCATTTTTCCGGCTGGTAAACCAAAAACGCCTGCCCAAGATAAATACACCGAACCGCAGCAAGCGGCGTTACTGCTTGAATCGCAAGGCGTGCCGTAGAATCGCCGCCGGTCCTCATATCAAATTCCAAGCGTTCCGCCCTCTGCTGCATTCTGGTAGAAACAACCGCTTTACCTATTGCATTTTTAGCAAAGAGCAAACTCTCTGCATAGTCTGCTGCTTCTGCGTAATCCATTTTCTTTACCAGTCCACATCATCGAGCGGGTCTTTCTGTTCCGCTTTGGGGGGATAAGGCGTAGTGGTTTGCGCAATCTTTACGCTTTCCAAATGTTCCAGCAGCAAATAGCTTGCTTTAGAGTTTTTGCCGTTCCTATCCACGTATAAATCAGTCTGGAAGCGGCCGCCGACAATAACCTGCGTGCCTTTTGTGATGTAGTTGCTGATATATTTAATCAGTCCTGGGATAAAGCAGCGGCAGGAAATGTAGTCATAAATTTTCTTTCCGTCTTTGTCAAGGTACGTTCTGGAACACTGAATTTCAAGGTTGCATACCTCTTTGCCGTTCTTCATAACTTGCACCGTAGGTTCAAATTTTACCCACCCGAGTATTAAACAATTATTCAACATTATAAATTTTCACCTCAACTTTTGGTATATCACTATATTTTTTAGATACTGTAAGTTTAACAATCTGTTTATCATCCTTATAGACAATACCAGATATAGAATCAAGAATAATCTTTGCGACGTTATCAACATCGGGTTTTTTTATCGGTAACTGTAAGCCGTTTAAAGCCTGCTCCTTGAATTTTTTTGACTTGCTGGCAGGAATACCCACGTCAGCTATTATCTCAACGCCCAGGGGCAATTCCGTAAGCGTCAGCCCTATTCTTTGCATTGCTTCACTAGCAAGCAATTTGACATAGGCTTTATAGTTGCGGCTTTTCTCCGGGTCGTATGCTTTTACAAATCCGCCATGAGTAGAAAAGCGAGGCCGTCCCTGCGCCGTCGGTTCGCCTGGAATCGTAAATGTTAAATTCATTTTTCTGTGTCCTCTTTACTCTCACGTGCTGTAAAAACAGGTTTAATAACATTTCCCAATTCATAGCCCCTATGATAGCTTTCAGCCGTAGCTAAAATTAAAGCATCGTCGAGGTGACGCGGCCCCAGGCTATATGTTTCTTCGTCCTCAGCCTTCGCCAGTTCCGCCATATACAAGCCAATCAGACTATATACGGCAATGTCTTTCAGACTTTCAGCGATTTTCTCGCCATGAATATCGTGAGTATAAACAAAAGCGATATGCTTTGCCGCATACGCTTTCAGTTCCTCAAAAATTCCCTCTGCATCGTCCGTGCGTCCGTTCAGCAGCGCGCCGCAGCGAAAATTAGCAAGCTCATCTGCGCCGGAGGAATACTGCTCATGCTTTTTCTTAAACAGCGCCTCCAATTCGTCAAGCTGTTGGCACACGAATTCACTCATATGTTTACTACACATTCTGGTACCTCCTCTATTTCGTCTAAATAATATACTGACAGAAATTCATCGGTAGAATTCTTCTCAGCCTTGACTTTAGCGTCTTTCGCCGTTTCTGCATCGACGATTTCTGTAAGTCCCATATCTGGGAACGCTATACTTTCCCATCTAAGCCGGTAATGTTTCATTCTATCACTCCTTTTATAAAAAGCGGCGGCGTGGGGATTCTTGACATCAGCTATACGGCTTCGCTACGAATATTCATCAATTCCTATTCGCAACTAACATCTACTGCCATTCGGCAACCCAGCCGCCGCGCCCTAGGGCTAGTTATTTATTTTTACTGTTTATAGTTAAAGCCAAGTAATCTAATTGCCGCAAGGCCTCCTCCTTGTTATCATGCGTGCTATGGTCAAATATACATGCGCCTGCATACACGCGAATCCCCCACGTTTCTCCGGTTTTTTTACATAGTTGCACGGCATTTATTTTCTTTGCTTTAATCCATTGCGTTTCGCCAACCTTAATCAGCATCTTGCTCCACCTTTCTAATCGCTCTACCGCAATACGGGCAAAAACCGTATTTATCAGCCTCTTTCATAACATTGCCGCACTCCGAGCATCTGTGCCACTCTTGCCCCGCCTCATCGGTTTTCAGCCATTCCATAACGGTTTTAAAGTCGTCTACCTTGAGTTCTGACTTTTTAAACTCCAGGTTCTGAACGCTCGTCGTATATTCGTTATTGTCCCAGCAACCCGCCTTTTCTTTGATAACAGTTGCAATGCCGTCTTGATGGCAGCGAATATAACGCTTTCTCTCGTACGCTGACTGTACAAGTTTTTCTTGTACTTCACGCAAAAACTCATAGCCTTTGTAGTTTTCCGGCTTAATCACCAAGTCAAAACTGACTTCAAGATGAATCACGTTTTTCATTTGCTATTCTCTCCTTTTACTACCCATGTGCAAACGGTATCCTTCGGTACCGCGCAAGCGCCAAATCTGCTGTCTGCGTATTTTTTTCTTATTGACAATCAGCTCGCGGATGGCAGGTGTGGTTATAACCTCATATCTGGCACCGTACCGCAGCCCCTTGAGATACATTTTCCTCTCATGTCTATCACGTTGTTTAGCGTTCATTTCAGCATCTCCTCAAGTAAATTTCCTCCAAAACGCCACTATCATCGCTATCACCGCAATTTCACCTAACATGATTTATTCACCCCCCTGCAACACAACAATCATAAAGAGCGCCACACGCACTTTTCTGCCACCAAGTCTGAGCTTCACCCAGCGGCGGTAGCACAAACCCATGGAATTGATTTTATAACCTTCGTTCATCAGGAAGCGTAGTCTTTTGATTGGCGTGCGTCCCAACATATAGCTGCGGCGCACCACTCCTGCGCAGCGACGACTCATGCGCCACTTTTTATAATTCTCAGCTGTTTTAGCCATTACTCTTCCACCTTTTCAATTTCTGCACGAATAACAGCCATAGCCTTATGCAGATAATCAACGTCGCCGCTAAGCCGCCATTCTTCCAGCTCTGCATTAACAGCCTTGATGAGTTTTCCTTGTTCTTTATCCATGTTCTTCAACCTCCTTTAATCGCTATCAACAAAGCAGCCGCAGCCTCCAATATCGAATAAGTCAATCTCCTTATGAGCTTCCACGTCCAATCGAAGTTGCCTTAATGTATAAGGCTTGGTAACGCCATTCGTAGTCTTTTTCATAAACGCTATATCCTTGCCTAATAACTCACGCATGGAATTTTCTTCCTGCTCTGCTCTTGCGTATCGGTCCGGCAACGCTTCAAGTAATTTTGCAAAATGCCCTTGCCCCGCACGGCAGCAGAAGCCGCCGCAGTTATTATGCGCAAATCCCATAGCGTACAGTCTTGGCGGTTCTATGCCATCAGCCTTTAACACTTCAAGCATATCAACCTTGCTGAGATATGGTGCTTCACTCATTGGATATTCAACCTTGAACGGTGCCCAATTTTTCCTCGGTGCATTAAAACGATGTGTTTCCGTCCAATCCAATCCCAGATACAACTTAGTTTCTTCCGGCTCATAATTGCTGAAAATATAATCATGAGCTGTTTTCTGCTTTAGGATATGACTGCACGGCGCCAGCCTATTGTTCCCTAAAAATCTGCTATCCCGGTACACTTCAAAAGGTGTTCTTCCGTCAGCGATTTTTATCAGTTCAGCACCCAGCTTCTCTGCTGCTTCGTCGATAAATCTGTATAAATCTTCGTCCTCTATTTTCGTGTCGGTAAAAAGCAGGACAACGTTCTCTTTACCGACGTTTTCTGTAACTCGCTTGGCAGCGCAATAACTACACGCGCCGCCGCTAAAAAATACTACGTGTTTCACTCACGCCAGCTCTTTCGTGTTTTATTACACATGAGCTGGGCACGCTAGTAAGCCACCCATACAGTAAGCTGATTAGACTAACTGCGCAGTTATCGCCAGCGTTTACGTTTATTCTTAGCACTCAATGCGGTGTTTCCAGGTAATCAACCTTTGAGCCTGTGCAGCTCGCCACCTCAACAACCCTTGTTAGGATGAGTGATTCGCGGTATTCTTTCTCTCCCTCGCTCCGCACTTCTGCGGCGTATTCTCACACCGCTTGCAAGGTCTGTCGCATTCACAACAGCAGATGTGCAGCAGAGTGCTTATCACGCAGTCCGGTGTAACAGCCCTGCAATAGTATTTAGGCTTTAAGCGTGCTTCTAGTGCGCTGGCAGTTTCATCCTGCTGCGTAATGGTTTCCGGCGGTTTCGGTGTACCCGTCAGTCCCTTTACCTTTGCTTTACATCTCAGCAGGCCACAAGATTTTTCCTTGCCTTTCTTAAACTCCCAGATGGTCACTTTTTTTGTTTTGCCACAATCGCAACGCACCAAGAAGTAAGCTGAACCCCTATCCTGGTAGCCTAAATACTTCTCAACAGTCAGCGTGCCAAATTTCACGCCAACCCATGCCGTCCAATTATTCACGCCAGCACCTCCAAAGTAAGCGTATCGCCACATTTCAGCAGCTTACTTTTACAAGGCTCATTATGCTTGTGACTGTACGTAAAGTCGTTCATGTAGCATTGCAGGATACGGAATTGACGCTCAATAGCGTTGTCATTCAAGCCAATCTGACGGCCGTATTCAAACACATCTTTGTTCTGCGGCATATACGGCATAATGAGCCGGTGTTCCGTCAGCTTTGCCGCCGTCCATTTCAGCAGCATACTGTTCAGCCTATCAGCAAGCGGCTTGCCGTCGCTCAGCTTCTCCATGTTGCAGCGGTTTATATTCTCCTGCACATGAGCTTCTTCTGCCTGCTTCAAAGCAGCCTGCATCAGCGCCGGGCTGATTATATTCACGTTAAGGCCGTTCGCACCGGTCAAGGTAAGCGCTATCTGCTCTGCCTTCTCCCACCGGTCAAGGCCTATATTTTGCTGATTAAAAATTCCTGCCCAAAGGTTTACCGTTTCCGACAAGATTCGTTTCGCTTCTTCCAGGCGGTCAAAGCCGGGCCGTATGTCCTGCGGCATCCGTTTTCCTGCCTGTTGCAGTTTAACAATCGTTTGGGCTATTCTCTGCTGTTGCAGCATCTTCTTCGCCTCCGTACAATTCGTTCACTAGGTCCATGCCTGTATATTCCTTGCCTTGCTTCTTGCTGTTGCCGCTGGCATAGTTTCTTGCTACGGTCTGCACATACGCAAAATTTCTTGCGCCGTGCTCTACCGCCGCTAGTATTCCTTGCTCAACGGCAGCTTCGCCAACCTCACCTAACAAGGCTTGCAGTTTCTCTCCGACGATTGGAGTAAGCGGCATCATGTTTTTCTCCCACAAGGCAAAAATTTCAGTATGCGTTTTTTCCTCGTCATCGTCATTTCTTTTAGGATGATGATAATCATCCTTTTCTTTTCTATTCTTCTCTTCTCTTCTCTGTTGCGTGACATTGCGTGACTTGTCACACTCTGTCACGTGACCGTCACGTGACATATCCTCATCAACATTGCGTGACTTGTCACACTGTCTTTGCTTCTGCTTTCTCAACCTGTTCTGCTCACGTATCTTTTCTAGTCCCGTGACATTTTGATGCTTCTCCCAACCCAAGATTTGAATACAACCATCACTTTCGACTTCTATCAATTCCAAATCCTGGAATAAAGTTAATGCTTTATCAGCAATGGTTTTCGGCACACCGAAATCAGCAGCTAATGACTGCGGAGTGTACATCACGTTTTGAGAGATGTACACCCTACCGCCATCGTTAACGGTTCCTGCTGCGCACAGCAGATGCACCCACAATAGGACCAGTTCCGCGCCTTTAGGTTGATTCAGCAGGTATTTAATTTTGCGATTTTCAAACAGTCTTGTTGAAAGTCTTACCCAGCCTACATCAGCCATGCTTTACCACCTATTTCATACTTGCTTCAATTTCTTCTGCCGTGAAGATTTCGCCGGTTACAGTATCAACCTTGCTGCCTTCTGCAAGCTCCTGCGCTTGCTCTGAAGCGTTTTCTGCGTCAACGTCGATATATTCAGCCTCGCCGGTGGTTTCATTCATAGAAGCCACTTTGTTTTCATTTTCAAGTGCCTTCATTAAGTCAACAGACTTCGGAGCGTAAGTTTTGAGAATAGAAATAAGCACCGTTTTGCAGGCCATTGCATCGAAGTCTGTTTGCCACGGGCCACTGTTGAAAGCCTTGCTAAAGCGTTTAGCGTGAGTAACAACTTCTTCTTTAGTCCAGTATGCAGCCTTTTCAAAGCCGTCAATCGTTTCAAAGTACGCATAATAGCCAACAACCTTATCGCTTATTCTTTTTCCCTTATCATAAGTTTCATCAAGCACGCACCAATTCAACAGTTCGCCTTCCCGCACCGGCGTCATGATGATTTTTTTCATGAGACGGCTGCGCTGTGCCAGTTGAATCAAACCACGATAGCCGGTCTGGTAGCACGCCTGCCCACCACGCGGAACGATATACGCCTCTCCCAAATCCGGAGTTACCGAAAGTTTAAGACTTGCCGCCGTTGCTGCCGCCGCAAGGATTGTGCGATAGTCCGCCGCGCGCAGCAACTTATTGTTGTTGCATACCGTAAGAACGCTGGACAAAAAACTGCCGGCATTTTCACCGAGCATCTTTTCAAAGCGCTGCTGTACCGCTGCACTGTTAATCGCTAAGCTCAAAGTCGACGGAGCTTTTACTGCACTAGTATCCGCTCTTTTTGTAATACCTTTTACTGTTGCCATTATTCTTTATCTCCTTTAAACGCTTTTTCAATTCTTTGAAACTTATCTTCTAATGCCCGTACTCTTTCTTGCAGAGAGTTTATATACCCCATTACATCGGGAGCACTGCCAGAAGAACAATATGTTCTATTTGGCCCGCTGCCCGTCACCACCAGCAAATCCGGGAGCGGCTGCAAATCCGGGAGCGGCTGCAAATCAAAATTTTTCTTTGAGTTCGTAAACTTTTCCAAGTAACTCTGCTGGAGTACTGTTGAGTCAGGGTTATAAGAAAGTAATCTTTTATCAATGCTTAACGCTTTAGCAACCGCGTTGCGATTAACCTTTCTGATTGATTTTATGACGCCGCTTTCCCAAAAGCCTATCGTTGCTGCCGCTACACCAACTGCCTTAGCGAGGTCTGATTGTGTCATGTCTTTGCATTTGCGGGCACGCTTAATGATTTCTCTTACAAGCGCCCACTTTTCCTCTTCCTTCATTCTTCTTTAAACCTCCTTAGTTTCAAACAGTCTTTTTCGCTATCATATAAAATTTCTTCCAGCGACAAGTCTAATGCTTGTGCCAATTTTACACGTGTACGCAATGCAATATTTTTAACTACGCCGCATTCGTATGCGCTAATGGTCGGCTTTTCCACGCCAACCATTAGCGCAACTTCACCTTGCAGCAGGCTTAATTCCTTCCGCTTATGGAACAAGGTTAAACCTAATTTCTCCTGCTCTGTAAGGCTCATTTTAACGTGAACCTCATACTGGGCTTGCCAACTTTAGCATACTTTTCGTATACGTCCGGCAGGTCTTTTTTCAACGCCTTGCTGTCCAGCGTCACCCTTGCAGCAGTCTGTTTATAGGTAATCTTTCTATCTCTGAACATACCATTTTCGTTGCCGTCAAGCATAATCTTCAAGGCATTTTGTGCCTGGCTTAGTTGTTCTTCCAGCACTTTTTTCGTTGCGGTCAGCCCATCGATACACTTAATGTATTCCTCCGCCGCACTCGGCAACAGCGTGATATTATCAGCAGACAGTCCGCTTTTACTATTCATCTTGTCAATGGTTGCGGCAGTGCTTTCGCTGCCGTCAACCTCCGGCGGGATGTCGCTTTGCAGGTTGTTCCAGAATATAATCGCCTCCGCTCTCATATCTGAAATAAACTCATCGTTGCGGGGAATTTCTTTCCATACAAAATGGTTGCCGCCGATTAAGCAGGCAATGTACCACTTCTCGCAGCCGGTAATCATCATGTACCACTGACACTGGCAATAATAAGAATCTGGCAGCTCGTCCCCGTCCCAATCTTTCGACTTAAAGCCGTTCGCAGTCTTACATTCCAAGCCTGCATTCTCGCCTACCACAAGGCGGTCGACGTTCGCCAGCATGAACTCATAGCTTTCATCCTGCAATGTGCCGCATTTGCGAACCTTTTTGCCGGTCAGCTCACAGAATCTGTCAGCTACCACCTGTTCAAGCACCGTACCCCAATACACAAATTCATTATTGGAAAGGTCCTCCGGCTCAACGTCACCATGCTTTTCGGCATAGAGTGCGTAAGCGCTCTTCCAGGGATTCAGTCCCATGATGCAGGCAATGTCACTGCCGCCGATACCGCTATTGCGGACGCGTTCCCACGCCACGCGGTCAGCTGCTTGCTCAACTGTCATGATTAGTTTACCCTTCATCAAGCCTCATCCTCCATTTCTTCTAACATGTGCTTTGTAGAGAGTGCTGCATAACGAGTAGCGTCTTTATCGCATAATGTCATTGCGACGCGATAAATCACATCTTTACTGAGTTGCGGCACGTCGTATTTTTTCTCAGCAATTTCCGCAAGCGCCAGCAAATGGCTCATAGTAGCAGCTACGAGAATTTCAAAATCTTCGGGGTTCTTTTTGATGATAGCCACACTCATATTGACGAGCACTTTTATAAACTTCTCGCTGATTTTCTCAAAAGTGCCTCTGATACCTACAATGCTTTTGCTATCGTTAGCGGCAAGCACTACGCCACCCTTGCGGAGAAAATTTTCAACCGCCAATTGGGAATTTTCTTTGTTGTTCATAAAGTCAATCTCCTTTCAAAAATAAAATTAAATTTCTTTATACAAAGGGATAACAATTTGTTGCCCCGCTTGCAGCTCTTTACCTATGAGATTGTTATGCTTGCGAATGTCAAACATCAGCTCGCGACAATCTCTGTACTTGTCCTGCTCTTTCATATGAGCATTTGCAATATCCCACACTGTTTCCCCCTCACTTACATAGTAAGCAACCAGGGTTCTGCTATAACTAGGGAACAAAAAACCATGTGCGCTAATGGCCAGCTTTGCAGCGCTGCCACCGGTCAGAAAGACAAGACCGGCAAGCAGAATAGCAGTAATGATAAAAACCTTTACTAATCCTTTAGTAGTCTTACTCATTTGCCCCATCCTTTCATAACAACCTTGCGCCAGCACTCGCCGCCGCTGCACACGGTAACAAGCAGGCCGCTTTCCTTATCTACTACTTTAGAGAAGTTCATGTGCGACAAGTCTTTGCCGCATACAACACATCTTCTTTTCTTCTTAGTCACTCAGTCATACCTCCACACTTCTTCTTCCAATTCAAGAGGCGTAATGCCCATATATGCGGAAAATTTTGCGGGGCTGATATGATAAGTCCAGTTCTTTTTACTGCTCGCGTGGAAGGCCACACCGAACGGCAAGGCTCCGCAGCGCAAGCCACAGCGCACAAACATTTCGCTTTTCTGCATAAGCCGCGCGGCTGTTTTAATAGGAACGTTTCCAAGCATCTTACTGCCTCCTTTGCTTTAGAAAGCGCATTGCCGTTTCGTAGCGTTTTTCAGCTCTTTCAATAGCTTCTGCGCGTTCTTTCTTTTTAGCTTTTTCTTCCAGCGTGTCACACCGGATTGCGCCCATGATTCTTTTCATATCCTTGTCAGTGTTCTTATTCAAAGCACACCTCCTGCCCGCGCCGACGCTAGGCGCGGGGCTTGTTTCTATTTCAGCCCTACTGGCCGACTACCTGTTGTTGCTGTTCGCACAGTCTTACGGCAGCTTGCAAGCCCTGCATATATGCGGCCGCAACCATAAGGCCGTCCGCTTTAAGCTTGGACATATCAACCGCCGTGCGCTTTACGCGCTTTTCAGCAAGCATCTCTTTTACTTCCATTGTTGCCACCTCCCTTTTACAAGATACATAATGCCTAATTTAGACATTTTATTCTTTTTTTCAACACCTTATGCTGTTATTATACTACTATCAATTCTTCTCGTCAACTATTTTTGTCTATTTTCAACATTAATTCTTGTATTCTCTCTATGTTTATGTTAAAATAAACACGTAATGTTTGGTGGCGACACTAGAAAGGAGTGACTTGCAATGAATGAGCGTTTAAAGCTATTGCGCAAAGCTTTAAAACTGAATCAGTTAGAATTCGCGGAGAAAATACAAATAGGACGTTCCACTTTGGCAGGCTATGAAAACGGGCTTACTAATATGACAGATAGGTCCATCCGTGATATTTGCCGCGTGTTCTATGTTAATGAAGATTGGCTACGTACTGGCGAAGGAAATATGTTCCGCGCCAGGAATACAACCAACGAAGAATTAGCACTGCAAATCGGCAAACTGTTAAAGACAGATGATGAGTTTACCAAGAATCTATTTTTGGAATATCTCAAACTGCCGCCCGAAATGAAAACTTTATTTGAAGATTTCGTTCATAATCTGGCAAAAAGCAAATAACCGGCAAATAAAAAAATCCCCCGTACCATCCGCGGTACGGGGGATTTTGCTATGCCTTTTAAATTAGTGCAGCAAATAAAAAATCAATCTTCGTCTACAAGTCCAAGGATAAAGCTGTATATGACAGCCAGCGTTTCTTCATCTTTCACTTCCTGCAATATACCGATTATCCTACTCAATAAAACCTGCATTATGCCCTCCATTCAAATCAAAGCAGGCCTACAATGTTAAGAACCTATTTATATTCTACCACTAAGCTCGCTCATTATAAAGAGTTTTAGGAAAAGTAATTATTGGTAGATTGCAAGTGCAAATTGAACAAGATTTATCAAGCAACTATATCAGTG
>OIWK01000130.1_pt1 | contig 71254 bp, 63 predicted proteins | sample 1587401 | NCBI WGS metagenome assembly OIWK01 (sample SAMEA3888911, study PRJEB22519) | human gut metagenome | biome: human gut; feature: human-associated habitat; material: faeces | place: Denmark | collected 2009 | reverse complement strand
CGTGTACGAGCACATTCCTGAGCCTGACACCCACAGATAATACATTTTCGGAAAGAAGGACGGGATAAATTCTGACTATTTATATCAATCACATCAAGATCAAAAAGGCGACCGACAGGATGAGTTTCTTCAATATCTGTTGTCAGATCCTTGATTTTTTTGCAGGATAGTCAACTGCAAGAAGAAGTTCATCTCCTGTTTTTTCGTGGATTTCCAATAAATTTTTGATTTTGGCTTGTGTCGATTCTAACTTTGCTAATAACGCATGCTTTCCGCTGGTAAATGCAGCATGGATTCGGTGAGAGTGAGATTTCCTGGACATCAACCGGAAAAGCCAATATCATACTGGATAACCTGATCGAAATGGGAAAAATAAAACCTTTTGCACTTGTGATGAGTGACGGTATGGTACAGGAAAAGGTCGGCTCAGAAGAACGATTAAACCATGTTTTGCTGGAACGGATGCTGGTAGAGGAAATTATTCCGATGGCAGAGAAAAAATATCAGTTTGGCGGTTGTAAGGAAAAGAGAGGTATGGCAGGCTTGTCCATGGGTTCTGTACAGACAACCCGGACGATATGCGACCATCCTGACCTGTTCAGCGAAGTCGGCATCTTCTCAGGTTTTATAAGAGAAAACATCGAAGGCAATCCGGACCGGGATGCGGTCGGAAGAAAACCTTATGAGCAGATTCATCTGAAGGCGATGGACGATCCGGACTTTAATAACTATTTTCATACCTTTTTCCGCTGTATCGGAGATAATGACTGTTTCCTTTCCAGATTTCTGGAAGAGGATGCAATCATCCAGGAGAAAGGTGTCCATGAAATCAGGAAAATCTATCCGGGCGGACATGACTGGAATGTGTGGAGACCGTGCTTTGCGGACTTTGCGCAGATGATTTTCCGGTAAAACTGTATAAAGCAGTAGAATAAAAATAACATGGCCGGGTGAGTTTTTCCCGGCTATTGTGTTATCTGCTATATGTATGGTATCCGGTCAAACATCTGAAATATGTTTTTTTAGAGTCTTTAAAAAAGAGGTTATGGATGATATAATGGCAAAAGGAGTAGAAGCCTGATGCTACTCGGAGACTAGAAGGAGGACGTGAGAATGTATAACGAATTTGGTGGAACATTAAGTAATTTAGCATTAGCAAAACATAGGAAAAGCCGTGCGATCAATGCGGAAAATCCCAAAGGAGAAAAAGGAAAAGGTGGTATGGCAGCAAGTCATCTTGGACCTTCCAGAAAAGGAAGTCCGTGTCTTAACGATATCGCAAGTGGTCAGACAGTGACACTGGCAGAGATCGAGGGACCTGGCGCGATCAATCATATCTGGATCACAGTGGATGCGAAAACCACAGACGCAGATTGCTTTGTACTGAGAGATCTGGTTCTTCGTATGTACTGGGATGATGAAGAGGAACCGTCTGTAGAAAGCCCGCTGGGAGACTTTTTCTGCTGTGGGTTTGGTAGAGAATGCAATGTAAATTCTATGCCGATCGCAGTAGTGCCAAGCAGAGGATTGAACTGTTATTTCCAGATGCCTTTCAGAAAAAAAGCAAGAATCACTCTGGAAAACCAGCATGTCAATCCAATTCCGGCATTCTTCTACCAGGTGGATTATTGCCTGTATGATGAGGGACTGCCGGAGGATATCGCTTACTTCCACGCACAGTGGAGAAGAGAAAAGATCACTCAGCTGCAGAAAGATTATGTAATCCTTGATAATGTCAAAGGAAAAGGTCACTATGTAGGTACTTATATGGCACTGACAACACTGGAGCGTTACTGGTGGGGTGAAGGTGAGGTTAAGTTCTACATTGACGGAGATGAAGAATATCCTACTATCTGCGGAACAGGAACAGAAGATTATTTCGGTGGTTCCTGGAGCTTTGCTAAGCAGGTAGACGGTAAGACCGTGGAACAGAATTATTGCACACCTTATCTGGGATATCCATATTATTCTTCCCATGATGAGTTGATTCACAATTTCTATCACAATGACGATGTTATGCCGATGAGAGGTTTTTACCGCTGGCATATCCAGGATCCGATCTGTTTCGATGAGGATCTGAAAGTGACGATCCAGCAGATCGGTGTGGGATACAGAGGATTATTCGAGAGACAGGATGATGTGGCAAGTGTGGCATACTGGTATCAGGCAGAACCACATAACAGCTTCCCGGAACTTCCTGGTAAAGAAGACCGCTGGCCAAGATAAAAACGAATTGTTTTGCCTGAATATGTGAAAAAAAGCAGAGGAAATCTGTTCATGAAGAACGATTTCCTCTGCTTTTTAAGTTACGCGAGCAACGAGCCAAAGTCTGTGTCTGCATGGTACCCTGGCGACTACCGTGTCCCCATCTTACGCACCACACACAAAACTGCTCCGATCACATTCATGAACAAAAAGGATTTGCCCAGATCATCCACGATATGGAAGAACAATTTGGCTCCTTCCAGCGGAGCCGGGTTGGCGGGAAGGATGGGATAGGCATAAGTGGATACAAATGCCAGAAGAACCAGAACAACGAAACCGAACAGCCCCCGTCCCATATCTACCTGGCGGATCTTGCCGTGATCCGGCATACGTTTTCTGCTGGCGATCCACAGTGCCTGGATACAACCAAAGCCCACACAGATCAGTGCCCCAATCAGATAGATTCCCTGGGCATAATTCTTTTCCTGGACTACTCCAGCGATGGAGCCAAGGGTCACCCGGTTGGCCCAGAAGTTCTGTGCCATACGAAGGGTGGACAAAGCCATCAGGGCTACGCAGATCCACTGGATCACAAGATAAAACAGGGTGCCTCCCAGTTTTACGCTTCCAGTGGTTAAAGAAGTGGCTGCAGATAGGAGTCCGCCTCCTTTTTTCTTCTTTTTTCGCTTGGTTTTGGTTTTCTGCGTGGTAGTTTTATGAATCGTATGCTGGTTTGTGGCAGTATTTCTGGATCTGCCGGAACCGGAGTTTGGATTTTTTTTGTTCTCTTCCCGACGTCTGGCAGCGGGAGTCTCATTTTTACCGGAAGCAGGACTACCGGTACCGTTGCCAGTATCAGCGACTGGTTTTGATAAGTCGCGATTTACATAATCATCGAAGGACTGCCAGTCATCCACCAGACGATCGGTATCTGTATTTTTTGTGACTGAAGTATTGTCATTGGAAGCGGCCGGAAGCGGTGCACCGCAGTAGCTGCAAAAACGACCGGTGACTTCAGCACCACAGGATGGACATTTCATAGTTCACTCCCCCTTGTTAGAATTTCAGATTTTATTGTACCACAAATACAGGAAAACATATCTGAAGATTTTGTGAAAATTAATGAAAAATAATTACTTTTTTTGGTAAAAAAGCAAGAATCAGAAAGAGAAGATTGCGTTGACACCTTATATACCGATTGGTATAATATAAAAAGACAGGGAATTACCCTGGAAAATTACGGATCAACAGCTGATAAATATAAGGAAAGGGGCTGAGACAGATGGATAATCGGCAGCTGATCATGGAAAAAGCGCTGGAACTGTTTTGTGCCCGTGGATATGATGCGGTTGGGGTGCAGGAGATTGCAGAACAGTCCGGAATTACAAAACCGACGTTGTATTATTATTTTGGAAGCAAGCAGGGACTGATGGAAACGATCCTTGAGGAGAACAGTCGTATTCTGGAAGAGATGCTGGAAAAAGCAGTGGAAGAACCGGGGGATGTCCCGCAGGTGTTATATCGTGTGGCGAGAGCATATTTTGATTTTGCGGGAAGCCACTGGCAGTTTTATCTGTTTATGCTGAGTCAGTTTTATTCCGGAAAAAAATCGGAAGGATTCCGTACGGTGTATCCGCTGATCCAGAAGTATTACCAGCTTGTGGTGCGGATCTTCGAGGATTCTGCAGATCGTCTGGGAAATATGGGCGGCCGTCAGGAGCAGTTCGCGGTCAGCTTCATGGGGATTCTGGATTCCCATATGATGATGCTGGGAAGAGAGCAGGATGAAGAACACGGACTGGTGATGACGGATCAGAGAACGTATGAGATCGTCCGGCAGTTCCTGTACGGTATTTATTCGTAACTGCGAAAGTATGGAACAGTTGCATGTATGAGTGTGAAAAATAACTGGAAAGACAGTTAAGATAAAAGAAAAAGGAGACGGGGATATGGCAAAGATGGAGTTTGGGGAACTGGATCAATATTTGTTTGGTCAGGCAACGCATTATGATATTTATAAGAAACTGGGAGCACATCCGGTAACACAGAATGGAAAAAGCGGCACGTATTTTGCAGTATGGGCACCGAACGCAGAGGATGTTTCTGTTGTCGGTGAGTTTAATGACTGGGATCCGGAGCGCCATCCGATGAAAAAGACAGGACCGATCGGTGTCTGGGAGACTTTTGTTGCAGGAGCCAAAGTGGGAGATCTGTATAAATTCTGTATCCGTGCCATGGACGGAAGACTGCTGTACAAAGCAGATCCTTATGCAAGCTGGTCTGAGATGCGCCCGGGCAATGCATCTCGTATCGCGGATATCACAGGTTTCAAATGGGGCGATGCCGCATGGATGAAGAAGAGAAAAGAGACCGATCCGAGAAGAGCGGCTCTCTCAATCTACGAAGTACATCCGGGGTCCTGGAAAAAACATCCGGCATCTGAGGCAGATCCGGACGGCTTCTACAGCTATCGGGAACTGGCACATGAGCTGGCAGATTATGTAAAACGTATGGGTTATACTCATGTGGAACTGATGGGCATCGCGGAGCATCCGTTTGACGGCTCCTGGGGTTATCAGGTTACCGGTTACTATGCACCGACCGCCCGTTTCGGATCTCCGAAAGAATTCAAATATCTGGTCAATTATTTACATAAAAATAAGATCGGTGTCATCCTCGACTGGGTACCGGCGCATTTTCCGAAAGATGCTCACGGACTGGCAGAGTTTGACGGAACCTGTATCTACGAGCATTCTGACCCACGCCAGGGAGAGCATCCGGACTGGGGTACCAAGATCTTTAATTATGGAAAAAACGAAGTCAAGAATTTCCTGATCGCGAACGCACTGTACTGGATCGAAGAGTTCCATGTAGACGGTCTGCGTGTGGATGCAGTGGCGTCCATGCTGTATCTGGATTATGGAAAGAAAGACGGACAGTGGATCGCGAACAAATATGGCGGTAACGAGAACCTGGAGGCTATTGAATTTTTCAAGCATCTGAATACTCTGATTCTTGGAAGAAACAAAGGAACCATGATGATCGCCGAAGAGTCTACTGCATGGCCGAAAGTAACCGGAGATGTGGAAAAAGAGAACGGTCTCGGATTCACGTTTAAGTGGAACATGGGATGGATGCACGATTTCCTGGAGTATATGAAACTGGATCCGTATTTCAGAAAATTCAACCATAATAAGATGACCTTCTCCATGACGTATGCCTTCAGCGAGGAGTATATTCTGGTACTGTCTCATGATGAAGTCGTCCATCTGAAATGCTCCATGATCAACAAGATGCCCGGAGAGTACGATGACAAATTTGAGAATCTGAAAGCCGGATATTCCTTCATGATGGGTCACCCGGGTAAGAAACTGCTTTTTATGGGACAGGAGTTTGGACAGTTTCAGGAGTGGAGTGAGGCGAGAGAGCTTGACTGGTATCTGCTCCGTGAGGCAAGACATCAGCAGTTACAGGATTATGTAAGAGATTTGCAGATGATGTATAAAAAATATCCGGCACTGTATGCGGATGCCAATGGCTATGATGGTTTTCAGTGGATCAATGCCAATGATGCAGACAGAAGCATCTACAGTTTCATCCGCTGGTCACCGACGAAAAGAAACAACCTGCTGTTTGTCTGCAACTTTACTCCGGTAGAACGGAAAGACTACTGGGTAGGTGTACCGCAGAAGAAACAGTGTAAATTAATCCTGAGCAGTGCAGACCCGGCTTACGGCGGACAGCATCATGTGGACAATCCGGTATTCAAACCGGTCAAGGGAGAATGTGACGGACGGCCATACCATGTGGCATACCCGCTGGCTCCGTATGAAGTTGCAGTGTTTGCATTTAATTAAGGAAAAAATAAAGATAAAAAAGAATGACAGAACCTGTCAGCAGAGAATTATGAACTGCTGGCAGGTTTTTTTTTCATTGCATATCAATAATTGCCTGCAAGTTCCATGGCGAGCGAATGCTGTGATAATGAGCAAAGCGTGCGGAGCGTATTTGGTTCGTCCGCAATGCCCAAATAAAAGTTCTGTAAATTGTATGTGAATTACAAAAAATTAACACAACTTTACAAAACCACGATAGAAGCACCCCGCCCGGGCATGATACTCTGTCTTTCGGAAAGGAGAACGAAAAAGATGTTTAAGATGTTAAATCCGAGACGGTTTTATCATGCCGTTGGAAAGAAGAAGTTTCTGGAATTTATCCTGCTGGCCGTATTTATCTTATTCTTTTACGGACCGCTGTTGAATATGCTGATGTTAGCGTTTGCAAATGAATATAATGTGCCGTCAGTACTTCCACAGGAGTGGGGCTTTAAGTGGTGGGGGTATGTGTTCGGACAGAAGAGTCTGGTGTCTTCGATGATCCAGTCCTTTATCATCGCGATTGCGACGACTGTGATCTCGATGATCTTCTGTATTCCGGCGGCGTACTCACTGGCGAGATTTCAGTATCCGGGAAGAAAAGTATTTATGCTGTCCTTCCTGCTGACCAATGCATTCCCAAAGCTGGGCATCTACACTTCCATCGCCGTTTTATTTTACAAATACGGACTGATGGGAACATATGCCGGAGTAATTATCATTCACATGATCAACTCCATGATGTTTATGGTATGGCTGCCCTCGAGTGCGTTCCGCAACGTACACCGGCAGCAGGAGGAAGCTGCGAGGGATGCTGGTGCAAGTCCGGTCCGTACCTTCTTCAAGGTGACACTGCCGATGGCGATGCCGGGAATCGCAGTTGCCACCCTGTACACCTTCCTTGGTTCCATGGAAGAGGCACAGGGAACGATGCTGGTAGGTCTTGCAAGAATCCAGACCATGCCGGTAGCCATGTACGGAATCGTGCTTGACAGCTCCGCGATCCAGATCGGTGCGGTATTTGCCATTCTGCTGATCATTCCGTCGGCACTGCTGATCTTTGTGATGAGAAAATATATCGGACCGGAAGCAATTGCCGGTGGTTTCAAGATGAAGTAAAAAGTGAAAGAATATCCAGGAGGATAGAAAGAAGTTAGTATGGAAGAACGAAAAGTAAAACTGGAATTAAAAGATATGGCAAAAAAATATGATAACGGAGACGGTGTGGAACACATTAATCTGAAAGTGTACGAAGGAGAAATCGTAACCTTCCTCGGACCTTCCGGATGTGGTAAATCCACGATCTTAAGAACCATCGGTGGGTTCATGGATGTGACTGACGGGGATATTCTGGTGGACGGACAGTCCATTGTGAATCTGCCACCGGAAAAAAGACCGACCGCTATGGTGTTTCAGAGTTATAATCTCTGGCCGCATATGACCATCTATGAAAATCTGGCATTCGGCTTAAAACTGCGGAAGGTTCCGAAAAAGGAGATAGATGCAGAGATTAAAAAGATGCTGGAACTGGTTTCCATGAGCGGTTTTGAAAAAAAATATCCAGGACAGCTCTCCGGTGGTCAGCAGCAACGAATCGCGATTGCCCGCTCCCTGTTGTTAAAACCATCTCTGTTACTGTTGGACGAGCCATTTTCCGCACTGGATGCGAAGATCCGCCAGCAGATGCGTGAGGAGCTGAAAAAGATCCAGAGCGACCTCGGTATCACGGTTATTTTCGTAACCCATGACCAGGAGGAGGCGATGGCACTGTCCCACCGGATCGTGGTTATGAACAAAGGAAAATTTGATCAGGTAGGAACACCGGGAGAAATCTACGACAGCCCGGCAACCCTTCATGTGGCATCCTTCATCGGGGAGATGAACTTTATCCGGAATGGCGGCAGCACGATTGCAGTCCGTCCGGAGGATATCGTAGTCAACAAGGGACACGGTCCGATGGAAGCAGTTGTCCGCACGATCATGATGCTCGGTCATTATGTGGTTCTGACAGTACAGCGTGGAAATGAGATCATCAAATGTTATGTCGACCGGGAACTGAGTGATCAGCTTCGCGAGGGAGATCTGGTAAATCTCACGATCGGAAAACACACGGTATTTTCCCAGGCTGCGTAAGACAGTGAGACAATAAGCCGGGGGCAGCTAATGTCTGCTTCTGACATCATCATATAGAAGAATCCATAACAAAAGCAAATGAGGAGAAATGAAAAAATGAAAATGAAAAAAGTAATGGCAGCGATGCTTGCCGGAATGATGCTGGTATCTATGGCAGGATGTGGAACAGGTGCACAGGGAGGTTCTGACGGTGCAGGTACAGACAGTGCACAGACACAGGAAAGTACAGATGGAAAATCAACACTGACGATCTGGGCCAGTGGTTCTGATAATGTACGTCAGGTTTTTGAGACACTGATCGATGATTTTAATAATAATTCCGAATATGCAGACAAATATCAGGCAGAACTGCAGTTTATGCTGAGTGGTACCGGAACACAGTCCATGACAGATATGCTGGCAGCCGCTTACAAAGCAAAACAGACGGATACAGATTATGATCTGGTAGATCTGGGTGGTGATGATCTGTCCAAAGTGATTTCCCAGATCGGAGAGGAAGCTTTTGTAAAACTGGATAAGAACAAAATCCCGAATTCTGAAAATGTAGAAGCAAAAAGCGCTCTGGCAACGGATTATGTACAGCCTTATCGTGGAACTACCGTTATTCTGGCTTACGATTCCGAAAAAGTACCGACACCGCCGAAGACTATGGATGAGCTGGTACAGTGGATGAAGGATAACCCGGGAAGATTCGCCTACAATGCACCGGGAACCGGTGGAGCCGGAGATTCTTTCGTGCGTACTTCCGTATACAACTACATGCCAGAAGAGGCGATTACCTCTGACGATCCTTCCTGGGAAGACCAGTGGACCGAAGGATTTGACTTCCTGAAATCCATTCACCCGTATATGTATCAGTCCGGCGGTTCTGTGGTTTACCCGAGCAAAAACCAGGGTACTCTGGACCTGCTGAACCAGGGTGAGATCGATATGTGTCCGAACTGGGCAGATATGGTACTGTCCCAGAGAGCGGAAGGAACCTTAAAAGACACCATTAAGATCACACAGATCGATCCGTCTCTGACCGGTTCTCTCCAGTCTCTGGCAATCCCGACCTTCGGTTCCAACGAAGAAGGCGCTTACGCATTCATGAACTACATCCTTACCACAGATGCACAGGAGATTCTGGTAAAACAGATGGCAGCAATTCCGCTGATCGATACCGCACAGCTGGATATGACCGGTTATGAAGATGTGGAAAGCCTGGATGTCAGCAACTTCCGTATCATGTCTATCGGAGATCTGTCTACAGACTTCAACGAAAAATGGGATAACGAGATCGGAACTCTGAACTAGAGTCAGATCCAAAGGAGCAAATATGAAGAATAAGACAAAAGGACTGCTGGCAGCGTACGGAATGGTGCTGCCGGCATTCCTGGTAGTAATGCTGACAGTCGCTTATCCAATCGTATCCGCAGTGATCCAGAGTTTTCAGGATGAGGATACCGGCGCATTTACCACAGCAAACTATACCTACTTTTTTACCGAAACCGCACAGAGAAACAACCTGCTGTACACCCTGTTTGTCGTCATCGTGACGGTTGTGATCGCCATTGTGCTGGCATATCTTCTGGCACTGTATCTGCGGTTTGTCAAATCCCGGATCTCGAGAGCCATCGGCATGCTGTACCTGCTTCCGCGATTTGTACCGACCATGTGTGCCGTGTATGCGATGATCACGATCATCCGTGATTCGGGACTGATCAACCGGATCGGTCTGCTGTTCGGACTGGACATCAAGCTGGGGCTGATGTATCATGCAAGTGGTATCATCGTGATGAATATGTGGTTTAACATCCCGTTTGCAACCATGATGATCGCCGCAGGACTGGGAGCGATCCCGGATTCGATCATTGAGGCATCGAGAGACAGCGGTGCGGGAAGATGGAAAACCTTCACCAGCATGATCCTGCCACTGTCCATGAAAGATGTGGTGGTGGCATCCACGTTTGTATTTATGTCCAATGTGGGTTCCTTTACCACTCCGTACCTGATGGGCGGCAACTCACCGAAGATGCTCGGTATCGCTCTGTACGATCAGTTTAACAAATATCTGTCCTACAATCGTTCCGCAGCACTGTCTGTGATCATGTTCCTGATCTGTTCAGTGTCTGCAGCAGTTTATATCTATACAAATCTGAAAGAAAAGGACTGGGAAAAATAATGGGAGAGACTATGATAACCGCCCATTCCGGAGCGGACGGAACGAAAGAAAACAGTCTGGAATTCGTAGCGTATGCGATGCAGACAGGAGCAGATGCACTGGAAGTAGATGTACGGATGGGAGAAAACGGAATTCTGATTCTGTCCCACGATAAGACAGATGAAGATGCGGTACGTCTTGCTGATGTATTCCGTATGATGGGAAAATATCCGGGGATGCGGATCAACTGCGATCTGAAAGAGTGTGGGCTGGAAGTGGCGGTTCGTCAGCTGGCCCTGATATCCGGACTGAAGACAGAGCAGATCCTTTATTCCGGAAGTGTCCGTCCGGTTCCGGTGACAGAATCCTGTATCTGGAGAGATGTGGAAGTGTTCTGGAACATCGAGGAATATCTTCCGGATATTTATAAGGAACAAAAAGAGGATCTTCTTTTTGAACAGGCGGCATACAAAATCAGCAGAGCCTGCAGAAAATACGGAATACATACCGTGAATGTAAATGAAAAGATTGCCACAGAAGAATTTATCCGTGTGACCGGTGAAAATGATATTGATCTGTCCGTCTGGACCGTCAATGATGAGGAACGGTTCCGGGAGCTTCTGGGACAGGGCGTAAAAAATATAACAACAAGAAATGTGAAGATGGCATGTGAAGTCAGAAGCTGTGAAAAAAGCAGCTGATGACCTGAGAAAAGTCCGGAAACCGGAAAAATCACCGGTTATTTCCGGGCTTTTTTCGATTTGTGAGAACAATACAAAAAACACCTCGCGGGATATTATCAGTGAACGGATCAGGAACATACCAAAAAACTATGTTTATGGCGAAAATGAATTGACAAATGTACCTTCCTTTGCTAACATGATAAAGTATGATTGTTAAAAAATCAGGCCAAATAAGGAGGAGAAAGAGTAAAATGAAAAGATTCAAAAAACTTGTATCTGTACTTACTCTGACAGCGATGCTTGCAGCAAGTCTGACAGCCTGTGGCGGAAAAGATCCGGTTGCAGAAGATGACAGCACAGCAGGCACAACCACTGCCGACAGCAGTACAGCTACCACAGAGACTTCTGGTGACAGCACATTTACCTATGCCATCTCCGGGGACCCTACAGAGACTGTCAATGTTATTACAACATCTGACCGTTGGGGATTATCTACTGTAAAGATGATCTACTCCCCACTGTATATGAATAATGCCGATGGAATTAACTGGTTTTTGGCTACAGATTATAGCGTATCCGATGACAATTTGACCTATACATTTAAACTGAGAGATGATGTGAAATGGTCTGACGGTGAACCATTTACCGCAGATGACGTGGTATTCACATACGAAGCCATGGAACAGGAGGATAACCTTGGCTGGGCTTATTCTCAGCTGGTTTACGATCAGGGAACGGTAAAAGTGGAAAAAGTGGATGACTACACCGTATCTTTCACATTCCCGTTCGTAACACCTACGGCTATCGAGATGTTAAGTCAGATTTTCATTATGCCGGAGCACATCTACAAAGATGTTACAGATTTTGAGCATAACGATTACAACATGAACTCCGTAGGAACCGGTCCTTACAAACTGGTAGATTATCAGTCAGGCTCATATCTGAAATTCGAAGCAAACGAGAATTATTATAAGGGCGAACCATCAATCAAAAATGTTGTATTCCAGATTATCGAGAACGCAGACACAGCAATCCTTGCCCTGCAGAATGGTGAAGTAGATGCTTACCAGATGACACCACAGCAGGTGAAAAAACTGGATCTGGATGCAAGCAACCTGACTGCTTATTCTTACACAGAGGGTCGTGTCGGTTACCTGCAGATCAACTGCAACCGTGTAACAGACGAAAACGTTCGTAAAGCCCTGCTGTTTGCCATGGACAGAAAAGCAATGGATGATGCAGCCTTCGAATCTGACGAATACTACAGCATTCCGTATACCTTCCTGCCAACCAACAGCCAGTTCTACACAGAAGACGGTGTGGAAAAATACGAGCAGGATGTAGACAAAGCAAAGAGTATGTTAGAGGAAGCCGGTGTGAGTGGTCTGAAACTGAAACTGGGTTACATCTCCAGTGATGCCGTACAGTCCGCACAGGCACTGCTGATTCAGGAACAGCTGCAGGAAGTTGGTGTGACGGTAGAACTTGCCGGCGGAGACGGAACAGCCATTGCAAACGCAATGAAGGATCCGGATAACGAGTACGATATGTATCTGGGCGGTTATATTATGGGTATTGACCCGGATACCTTCTCCAGCCTGTTTGAAAATGATGGTGCTTACAACTACATGCACTACAGTGGATACGATACCATCGATCAGCTGTTTGAGGAAGGTCGTTCTGAATTGGATGAGTCTGCAAGAAAGGAAACCTATGCAAAACTGCAGGCAGCTGTCCAGGATACAGGTGCTTTCTATCCGATCATTTCCAACAACAAGATCCTGGTTGTAAACAACAGAATCCAGGGTGTGGAAGATGCAGGACTTGTTCCGGTATATACCTTCGAGGATACTTCCAGTCTGAAAATTGCTGAATAAGTAATCATCAAAGATTAGACACTATTTATAATGAGGGCGGAATTCTTCTGAAACAGGCGAAGAGTTCCGCTTTTTGGGCTTAAGAATGAAAAACAAAAGGAGAAAAAGGTATGGCAAAGTATATTTTCAAACGTATTCTTACTGCGATCCCACTGATCATCGTGATCACGATCCTGTGTTTTTCTCTGATTCATCTGGCACCGTATGATGCAATTGATGCCATGACAACTCCAAAGATGTCTCCGGAGATGGTACAGATGATCCGTGAAAAATACGGCTATGATCAGCCGGTCTATGTGCAGTATATCCGCTGGCTGGAAGGAATCCTGAATGGAAACTTCGGCTATTCTATCGTGACAAAAACGAATATTTTCGATGAGCTGGCGACAAGAATCCCGAACACGATCAAGCTGGTGCTGCCGTCTTATCTGACTGCCTATGTGATCTCAATCGTGCTGGGCCTGGTGGCCGGTTCTCACAAAAACAAATGGCTGGACAAACTGATCGACGGGATCTGTTCCCTGTGGATCGCGATGCCGACTTTCTGGGTAGCGATGCTCTTTATCTATCTGTTCGGCTATAAACTGCGGATCCTTCCGATCCTTGGCATGCATACGGTAGGCGTGAATACCTTGTCTGATTTCCTGTTGCATTTTATTACACCGTATCTGGTGCTGACACTGGCATTTATCCCGGACAATGTGCGTTATGTGCGTTCTTCCACGATCACACAGTACTCCGAGGATTATGTTATGGTACAGAAGGCATTTGGTGCTTCCAAAGCAGAGATCATGTTCAAACATGTCTGTAAGAACGTACTGCTTCCGGTTATCACAAAACTGGGTATGGCATTGCCAACGCTGGTAACAGGTGCGGTTATCACGGAAACCGTATTCAGCTGGCCGGGTATCGGACCGTATTTTATCAAGGCGGTGCAGGGTATGGACTATCCGATTGTTATGATCGTTTTGATATTGTCTTCCACCCTGGTAGTCCTGGGAAACCTGCTGTCCGATATTTTATACTGCGTGACAGATCCGCGTATCAGAAAGATGGGGTAATCGTATGGCAATGAATCATTCTCAAAAAAAACGTCTGGAAAATGTCTGGGAGGCATTAAAACACGACAAAATCGCAATATTTTCTATTATCTTCCTTGCACTGATCCTGATATTATCCTTACTGGCTCCGGTACTCCCGCTGGAACCGAATAAAACCGATGTCGCTCATATGTTAGAGGCACCAAGCAGTGCCCATATTTTCGGAACCGATGAAGTGGGTCGTGATTATCTGGCACGTGTTATCTACGGAGGCCGTGTGTCCCTGCTGGTCGGCGTGCTTGCTATGCTGATGAGTGTGACCATCGGTGTCACTGTTGGGATTCTTGCCGGTTACCTCGGCGGTATCATAGATGGTATCCTGATGCGGATCGTTGACATTCTGCAGTCCATTCCGTGGCTGATCCTGGTTACGGTTATCAGTATTTTCTTCAAACAGGGACTGGTGTCCATTATTATCGTGATCGGATTCTTCTCCTGGATGGAAATCGCCCGTCTGGTGCGTGCGGAGGTTATGTCCGTCAAAGAGAGGGAATACGTCCTCTATGCGGACTTTACCGGCGTGTCGTTATTTAAAATGGTACTCCGTCATCTGATTCCTTCGGTACTGCCGACGATCATCATCGCAGCGACCACCAGTATCTCCAATGCGATCATGACAGAGTCATCCCTGAGTTTCTTAGGGATAGGTATTCAGGAACCGCTGTCTTCCTGGGGGAAATTACTGCAGAGTGCGCAGAGTAACCTGCAGAATGCCGTTTACATGGCGATCATCCCCGGTCTTTTGATCATGCTGACCATCTTTGCGTTCAACAAACTGGGCAATCTGCTTCGGATCTATGTAGATCCCCGTGTCATGGACGCAGGCAAATAGGAGGAGTGGAGATGAAAGAAAACAGAGTATTAACCATAGACAATCTGACCACTACGTTTGAGAGTCACAAACAGAAGATTCAGGCGGTGCGCGGTGTCTCCCTCCATGTGGATGAAGGAGATATTCTGGCTATTGTAGGAGAGTCCGGAAGTGGGAAGAGTGTAACCATGAAGTCGGTCATGGGACTTCTCGGAGAAAATGCAGATGTGCAGGCAGATCATCTGGAACTGCTGCAGAAGGATCTGCTGTCCATGTCTGAAAAAGAAAAACGGAAAATGCGTGGAAAAGATATGGCAATGATCTTCCAGGATCCGATGACTGCCCTGAATCCGCTGAAAAAGATCGGGTATCATATGATCGAGGTACTCCGACGTCATCAGAACCTGAGCAAGGCAGAAGCAAGAAAAGTAGCCATCGATATGCTGGGAAAGGTAGGAATCCCGTCGGCAGAAAGCCGGATGGATCAGTATCCCCATGAATTTTCCGGTGGTATGAGACAGCGTGTCATGATCGCAATGGCACTGTGTTGCCAGCCGCGGCTGCTGATCGCCGATGAACCGACAACCGCACTGGATGTAACCATCCAGGCGCAGATTCTGCAGCTCCTCAAACAGTTAAATGAAAATGAGCAGATGAATATTATTCTGATCACCCACGATCTCGGGGTGGTAGCTTCTCTGGCGAAACGGATCGAAGTGATGTACGGGGGTCTGATCATGGAAGAGGGAACCACAGAAGAGATCTTCGAACATCCGACCCATCCGTACACGAGAGCACTGCTTCATGCGATTCCAAAATGTGAGAGCGGATGTCGGGAACGCCTCGAACCGATCCCTGGTATGGCACCGTCTCTGGCGAATCCGCCGGCGGGATGTCCATTTGTGACCCGCTGCCGGTTTGCATGTGAGGAATGTAAGAAAGGGATTCCGTCCATGCGGGCATATTCCGATACCCAGTCCTCCAGATGTATCTTCACAAAAGAAGAACTGGACGAGAAAGAGAAGAAAGAAGAGGAGAAATAATATGGAAACAAAAGAACAATATCTTCTGGAAGCGAAGAATCTGTCCAAGTATTTCCCGGTCAAAAATTTCTTCGGAAAACTGGTACAGGAAGTACGGGCGGTGGACCGTGTGAACCTTTCTATTAAAAAAGGAGAAACCTTCGGTCTGGTGGGAGAGTCCGGCTGTGGAAAGTCCACACTGGGACGTACTCTGATCCGTATGTATGAGCCGACAGATGGAATCTTAACCTACGACGGTCACGACATCACAAAGACAAAAGGTAAAGAACTCCTTGCATATCATAAAAGAATGCAGATTATTTTCCAGGATCCCTATTCTGCGCTGGATCCCCATCAGAATGTAAGGGAGATCATGGCCGAACCGATATCTGTCTTTGAAAAACTTCCGGAAAAAGAGATGGATGAGCGGATCGTAAACCTTCTTGAAAAAGTAGGTATGAAGGCAGACGATATGGAAAAATATGCCTATGAGTTTTCAGGCGGACAGCGTCAGCGTATCGGTATCGCAAGAGCCTTATCCGTCAATCCGGAATTCCTGCTCTGCGATGAGCCGATTTCCGCACTGGACGTATCGATCCAGGCACAGGTTGTCAACGTGCTGGAAGATCTGCAGCAGGAACTGGGACTGACGTATCTGTTTGTGGCACATGATCTGTCCATGGTGCGCCATATCTCCGACAGGATCGGTGTGATGTACCTTGGTAAGATCGTGGAGAGCGGAGAAAGCGATGAAGTGTATGACAATCCATGCCACCCATACACCCGGGCACTTCTGGCCTCCATTCCGATCGCAGATCCCAAGCGGGCACTCAGTCTGGAACACTGCGGCATCGAGGGAGATCTTCCGAGTCCGTTGCATGTTCCGTCCGGCTGTCGTTTCCATACACGCTGTCCTTACGCGACCGATCAGTGCAGACAGCAGGAACCGGAACTGGAAGAGAGAACACCGGGCCATATGGTGGCATGCTGGAAAAAATAAAAAGAGTGAGGAACAGATAGAAATATGCTTTCAAAAGAATATTACCGAACTTATGTCCAGATCCTGAAAGATGAACTGGTGCCGGCGATGGGATGTACCGAGCCTATCGCCATCGCTTATGCGGGAGCTGTTGCCAGAAAGACACTGGGAGCCCTTCCGGAGCGGGTGGAGGTTGCGGTCAGCCGAAATATTATAAAAAATGTAAAAAGCGTGGTTGTTCCACATACCGGTGGACTGCGTGGAATCGAAGCCGCCGCAGCTGCCGGAATCGTGGCAGGAGATGCTGCGAAGGAACTGGAGGTCATCTCCCATGTGGAACAGGAAGACATCGAAGCAATGGGAACCTTCCTGAAGAAGGTTCCGTGCAGTGTCTGTGAGGCATCCTCTGATCTGATCTTTGATATTCAGATTACTTTATATCACGGAGAAGATAGAGCGAGTGTACGGATCACCGATTTTCACACGAATCTGGTGCATGTGTCCAGAAACGGGGAGATTCTTCTGGCAAAAGAGATTACCGGAAAAGAAGAATCCGCACTGGCAGACAAATCGACGCTTACCATAGAAAAAATCTTTGCATTTGCAAAGGAAGTGGACCTTGCAGATGTCCGTGAAGTGCTGGAACGTCAGGTTCGTTACAACATGGCGATCGCCGAGGAAGGGCTCTGTGGTAATTATGGAGCCAATATCGGAAAGGTCCTGTTGGCCACTTACGGCGATCAGGATGTCAAGGTGCGCGCCAAAGCCATGGCGGCTGCCGGTTCCGATGCAAGAATGAATGGCTGTGAACTTCCGGTAGTGATCAATTCCGGAAGCGGCAACCAGGGAATCACAGCTTCTGTCCCGATCGTGGTTTTTGCAAAAGAACTGCAGGTATCGGAAGAGACGATGTACCGGGCTCTGGTGATCTCAAATCTGGCAACGATCCATATCAAAGAAGGAATCGGCAGACTTTCCGCATACTGCGGTGCAGTAGGAGCCGGATGTGGCTGTGGCGCAGGGATCGCCTACCTGTACGGAGACGGCAAGAAGGAGGGCGAGCATGCCATTGTCAACGGTCTTGCTATTGTATCAGGTATGATCTGCGACGGGGCAAAAGCGTCCTGCGCAGCGAAGATCGCATCCTCTGTAGACGCGGGAATCCTTGGTTACTTTATGTATAAGAACGGACAGCAGTTTATCGGCGGTGACGGTATCGTAAAAAAAGGCGTGGAAAATACGATCCGCTGTGTGGGCAAACTGGCATCTGAGGGTATGCTCGAGACAGACCGGGAGATCGTCCATCTGATGATCCACGGATAATACATACAGAAAAATAAGCTCCTTTTGCATGAAAAGAACGGTTAGTTGTATGAAACCGAAACGCAAAGGGGGCTTTACTTTTTGGGCAAAACGTGATAAAAGTATAGAGGAGTAACTATTCGGTAAGAATATCCTGTGAGTTCTTTTGACAGGAACTGTTGAAAGAACTCACAGGATATGCAGACAAAAATTCAGGGCTGTTTTAGAGAAAACAGCCCTTTTTGGGCGTTTTTCAGGAGGTAAAAAACATGACAAAGATTGACATTATTTCAGGATTTTTAGGAGCCGGAAAAACAACACTGATTAAAAAACTGCTTTCTGAAGCTTTAAAAGGCGAGCAGGTAGTGCTGATTGAAAATGAATTTGGAGAGATCGGTATTGACGGAGGATTCTTAAAAGACTCCGGTATCGAGATCCGTGAGATGAACTCCGGATGTATCTGCTGTTCTCTGGTAGGTGATTTCGGAACTTCTCTGAAAGAAGTGATCACAACGTATCATCCGGATCGTATCATCATCGAGCCGTCAGGTGTGGGCAAACTGTCTGATGTCATCAAAGCGGTAAAAGGTGTGGATGTGGACTGTGAGATCAGCCTGAACAGCTATACAACGGTAGCAGATGTAAACAAATGCAAAATGTATATGAGAAACTTCGGTGAGTTCTTCGAGAACCAGTTACAGTATGCAAGAACGATTATTCTGAGTCGTACCGATACACCGAAGGCTACCGAAGAGAAAGTAGCCAAAGCAGTCGCTCTGATCCGCGAAGTGAACAAGGATGCAGTGATCATCACCACTCCAATCGAAAAACTGGACGGAGCACAGATTCTGGAAGCTATGGAGCAGGGCAGAGAAGAAGACGAAGATTTCTGCCCGGTATGCGGTGGACACCACGATCATGAGCATCACCATGACGACGAGTGCGGACATGACCACGACCATGAGCATCATCATCACGACCACGATGATGAGTGCGGATGCGGACATGACCACGATCATGAGCATCACCATGACGGCGAGTGCGGATGCGGACATGATCATGACCATGAACATCATCATCATGACGGCGAGTGCGGATGCGGACATGATCACGATCATGAACATCATCATGACGGCGAGTGCGGATGTGGTCATGACCACCACCATCACCATGCGGATGAAGTATTTACAAGCTGGGGCCGTGAGACTGCTAAGAAATATACAAAAGAAGAGATCGAAGCTGCACTGAAGAAACTGTCAGAAGCAGAAGATCTTGGTGTGATTCTTCGTGCCAAAGGTATGGTGGACGGAAAAGACGGACAGTGGATCTACTTTGATATGGTTCCGGAAGAGTATGAGGTACGCACCGGTACTCCACAGATCACAGGTAAGATCTGTGTGATCGGTTCCAAGATGGCAGAAGACAAAATTGCTGAAATTTTTGGAGTGAATGAGTAATGATGAAGAGAGATGTTCCCGTATATTTAATTACAGGATTTTTAGAGAGTGGTAAAACCCAGTTTCTAGATTTTACCATTCATCAGAGTTATTTTCAGATTCCGGATAAAACGCTTCTGATTCTCTGTGAAGAGGGAGAAGAGGAGTACGATGAGGAAAGCCTGAAGAAAATGAATACGGTGATTGAGATCATCGAAGACCCGGAAGACTTTAACGCGGATACCCTGCAGATGTTGAATAAAAAACATCATCCGGGAAGAGTTCTGGTAGAGTACAATCCGCTGTGGTCTGTAGATAAGTTCTATCAGACCGATATGCCACGTTACTGGGATCTGGCACAGCATATCGTAACCGTGGATGCCAGCACCTTCCAGATCTATATGAACAATATGAAATCTTTATTCATGGAGATGATCCGAAACGCGGACTTGGTAATTTTCAACCGCTGTCAGGATGAACATCCGCTGGCAAATTTCCGTCGCAGTGTCAAAGTTGTCAATTCCAGAGCAGAAGTTGTCTTTGAAAATGAAGAGGGCGAAATCGACGATATTTTCCAGGATGAGATGCCGTATGATATGAATGCGGACATCATTGATATTGAAGATATCGATTACGGTATCTGGTATGTGGATATGATGGATAATCTGAAAAAATATGTGGATAAGACGGTTCGGTTTAAAGGACAGGTGTTGAAAAGTCGTGAGCTGAACGCAGGATTTTTCGTGCCCGGACGTATGGCGATGACCTGCTGTGCGGACGATACCCAGTTTATCGGCTATATCTGTAAGAATCCGGCAGCCAAGAGACTGCGGATCGGCAGCTGGGTAACGGTAACTGCAAAAGTTAAAGACGAATTTATGGAAGTATACAACGGCAGAGGTCCGGTATTGTACGCAACAGAGATTGAAGCGGCAGAAAAACCGGAGCAGGAGCTGGTATACTTCGGCTGATGAAGGAGTTATCACTATGTATCTGATCGTAGGCCTGGGCAATCCGGGAAAACAGTATGAAAATACCCGCCATAACGTGGGATTTGACGCGGTTGATCTTCTGGTGGATGAGTATCGCGTACCCTCTTCGGGAAAACAACATAAGGCAATGTACGGAAAAGGAGTGATCGCGGGTCAGAAAGTGATCTTGGCGAAACCGCTGACCTACATGAACCTGAGCGGGGAATCAGTGAGAGCCTTGGTAGATTATTATAAGATCGACCCGGAAGAAGAACTGATCGTGATCTATGATGATATCAGTCTGGAACCGGGAAAGATCCGGATACGGAAAAAAGGAAGTGCGGGTGGCCATAACGGGATCAAAAATATTATCGCACAGCTGGGCACTCAGAACTTCCAGAGAATCAAAGTTGGAGTCGGAGAAAAGCCGAAGGGCTGGGATCTGGCAGATTATGTGCTGGGACACTTTTCCAAAGAAGACCGGGGACTGGTGGATGACGCGCTGAAACGCGCGGCAGGGGCTGTGGAACTGATGGTACAGGGAGAAGTGGATCAGGCGATGAATCAGTTTAACTAGAAAGGGAAAACGATGGATGCATTCGTACAACCATTATATGAACTGGCCGATTTTGATGCGATCATAAGACAACTGAAGAAACCGGGAATCGTACAGGTTTCCGGATGCCTGGACTCCCAGAAAGCTCATTTTACCAATGGGCTTCTCCGGGAGTTTCCTTTTCGACTGATCGTTGCGGAAAATGATCTGAAAGCCAAGGCATTTTATGAGGATTTTCGGCTGTATGATCCGGAAGTACTGTATTATCCGGCGAGGGATCTGATCTTTTATCAGGCAGATATCCATGGTAATCTTCTTACCAGACAACGGATCCAGGTGCTTCGCGCACTGCTGGAGCGGGAAGAAGTGACGATCGTTACTTCGATCGACAGCTGCCTGGACTGTTTGGTGCCGCTTGCCGTGTGGAAGGAAAAAGTAATAAAGATTCGCAATGACAGCGAGATTGACCTGGATCGGATGAAAAGACATCTGTTGGAACTCGGGTATGAATGGGCGGCGCAGGTAGAGGTTCCGGGACAGTTTTCTATCCGCGGTGGAATCATGGATGTATTTTCTCTGACCGAGGATAACCCTTGGCGTATCGAACTGTGGGGAGATGAGGTGGATTCCATCCGTAGTTTTGATGCGGAAAGCCAGCGCTCGATCGAGAATCTGGAGGAGATTACGATCTATCCGGCGACGGAAGTGGTGCTGGATAAGGAGACGATCCGACAGGGCATCAAAGCCATTGAAAAAGAGGCGCAAAAGAGTCAGAAGAAGTTCCGGGACGAGATGAAGACAGAGGAAGGGGCGAGAGTCCGCCAGATCGCCGCTGAATTAAAAGACCAGTTAGAAGAGATGGAGCATATTGCCGGAGCAGAAAGTTTTGTCCGGTATTTTTATAAGAAAACAGAATCGTTATTGGAATATCTGCCGGAGAACACGCTGGTTGTGATCGACGAGCCGAACCGGTTGACAGAACATGCAAAGACAACAGAAGAAGAATTCCGGGAGAGTATGATTCGCCGTTTGGAAAAGGGGTATCTTCTGCCCGGACAGATGGAAGTGATCCGAAACCATCAGGAAGTAGTGCATCGGTTTCATCAGATGCATACACTGTCATTGTCCACGATGGAGCCACGGGGAGCCGGGTGGAACTTCACTATGGAGATGCAGCTGACTGTAAAATCGGTCAACCCGTACAACAACAGTTTTGAGATGCTGGTAAAAGATCTGTTGCGCTGGAAAAAATCCGGTTACCGGATGCTGTTGTTATCCCCTTCGCGAACAAGGGCGGCCAGACTGGCAAAAGATCTGCAGGATCAGGAACTGTCAGCTTTTTACAGTGAGGATCCGGAAGAACTGATCCAGCCGGGACAGATCAAGGTCACCTGGGGACGGGTAAGCCGTGGCTTCGAGTATCCGATGGTCAAATACGTGGTGATCTCGGAGACGGATATTTTCGGCAAAGAAAAGAAGAAAAAACGGAAAAAATCTCAGTACAGCGGAAAGCAGATCCAGAGCTTTTCGGAGCTTTCCGTAGGAGACTTTGTGGTTCATGAAAACCACGGGCTGGGCGTGTACCGCGGCATCGAGAAGATGGAAGTGGATGGTGTGGTGAAAGACTATATCAAGATCGAGTATGCAGGAAAAAGTAACCTGTATATTCTCGCCACCCAGCTGGATGTCCTGCAAAAATATGCCGGTTCTGATGCGGCAAAGACACCGAAGTTAAACAAACTCGGCGGACAGGAATGGAAGAAGACAAAGACGAAGGTCCGCGGAGCTGTAAAGAATATCGCAAAAGATCTGGTGGCACTGTATGCAGCCAGACAGCAGGAAGCCGGTTTCCGCTATGGACCGGATACGGTATGGCAGCGGGAATTTGAAGAGATGTTTCCATTTGAAGAGACGGAGGATCAGCTGCAGGCGATCGAGGCGGCAAAGCAGGATATGGAGAGCCCGAAGATCATGGATCGGCTGATCTGCGGAGATGTGGGCTACGGGAAGACGGAGATTGCGATCCGTGTGGCATTTAAGGCGATCCAGGAGGGAAAACAGGTGGTTTATCTGGTTCCGACCACGATCCTTGCACAGCAGCATTACAATACATTTGTACAGCGGATGAAGGATTTTCCGGTGCGCGTGGACCTTCTGTGCCGGTTCCGTACCGCCAGCCAGCAGAAAAAGACGATCGGGGATCTGAAAAAGGGTCTGGTGGATATTCTGATCGGGACTCATCGGGTGTTGTCCAAAGATGTGCAGTTTAAAGATCTCGGACTCCTGATCATCGATGAGGAACAGCGTTTTGGTGTTACCCACAAAGAAAAGATCAAGCAGATGAAAAAGAATATCGATGTCCTGACCCTGACAGCGACGCCGATTCCGCGAACCCTCCACATGAGTCTGATCGGAATCCGGGATATGAGTGTTTTGGAAGAAGCTCCACAGGACCGTACACCGATCCAGACCTATGTGATGGAATATAACGATGAGATGGTACGGGAGGCGATCAGCCGGGAACTGGCACGCGGTGGTCAGGTGTATTATGTATACAATCGTGTCAACAACATTGAAGAGATCACCAATCAGATCCGAAAACTGGTTCCGGAGGCGAGCGTGGCATTTGCCCACGGACAGATGAGCGAGCGTGAACTGGAAAAGATCATGTATGGATTTATTAACGGAGAGATCGATGTTCTGGTCTCCACAACAATCATTGAGACGGGGCTGGATATCTCGAATGCCAATACCATGATCATCCATGATGCGGATCAAATGGGACTTTCTCAGTTGTATCAGCTGAGAGGAAGGGTAGGACGATCCAACCGGACCGCATACGCGTTTCTGATGTACCGGAGAAATAAGATGTTAAAAGAAATCGCAGAAAAACGCCTCCATGCGATCCGCGAATTCACTGAACTGGGAAGCGGGATCAAGATTGCCATGCGTGATCTGGAACTGCGTGGTGCGGGCAATCTTCTGGGAGCGGAACAGCACGGTCACATGGAAGCGGTAGGATACGATCTCTACTGTAAGATGCTGAATGAAGCCGTACAGGAAGCAAAAGGAATCGAAGTACAGGAAGACTTCGAGACGACGATCGACCTGCAGATCAATGCGTACATTCCGGAAAAATATATTCCGAATGAATACCAGAAGCTGGATATTTACAAACGGATCGCGGCGATCGAGAACCGGGAAGAGTATGAGGATATGATGGAAGAACTGCTGGACCGTTTTGGAGAACCGCCGAAGATGGTGCAGAACCTCCTCGCAGTGGCAAGCCTGAAAGCCATGGCTCACCGGATCTATCTGACCGAAGTTAAGCAGCTTGATGACAGCCTGAAACTTACCATGTATGAGCGGGCGAAGATTGACACAGCGAAGATACCGGAGATACTGAATCAGTATCCGGAAGAACTGCAGTTTAAAGTCGAAACAAATCCGTATTTTCTGTATCGTCCGAGAAACCGAAAGGCAAAGGAAGCAGTGCCGATGCAGGAGAAGGCGACTGAATTACTGACGGTCATGCAGTGTCTGGTATAAGTGCAGGCAAATTCCTGAGAACAGGAAAACAAGAGAAGAGCGCTTGGTTACTGTTTAATGGCAATATCCCGCGAGGCGTTTTTTGTGAGTGAAAGTCACAGAAAACCCGAGACATATCGCGCGAGTTTATGCGGTCAGCATAAATTCTGTGCATCGCGAAGCGTGTTACTGAGAACGTAGTGAACAGTAACGAGCACTTGTGAAAAAAGATTGAAATAAAAGGAAAAAAGTTGCCCCATAGGAGGAAATAGTCTATAATAAATGCTATTAGTGAATAAATGTACTCCCGGAGTACATAAAAGGGTAACGGAGGAAAACATGAGAAAGTTAAATAAAACCGCAGCATGTGGGATTCTGGCAGCTGCTCTTGCAGCAGGTACACTGTCTGGATGCTCAAAAGCAATTGATGGAACAAAAACCGTAGCAACTGTAGGAGATGAAAAAGTAACATTGGGTCTGGCAAGCTATATGGTAAGAGACCAGCAGGCGCAGACCATGAGTTATTATAATATGCTGATGTCACAGTATGGTGTCAGCGGCTCTGCATCTAATGTGTGGGATCAGAAAGGAGACGACGGGAAAACTGTCGGGGAAAGCTCCAAAGATGGCGTCATGACGACAATTAATCAGTTGTATGTACTGAAAGCACATGCGGCAGATTATGACGTTACGATTACGGATGATGAAGAAAAAGCGATCAAAGAAGCAGCAGCGGAATTTATCAAAGATAACGATGAAAAGATCCTGAAAAAACTGGCAGTATCTGAAGACGACATCGTTACGTATCTGGAACTGGTAACGATCCGCAGCAAGATGCATGATCCGATGACTGCAGATGTAGATACCGAGGTCAGCGCCAATGAAAAAGATCAGACAAGAGTCACTATCGTAAAAGTTTCTACAGAAGGAACAGAAAAAGATGATGACGGTAATACCATTGATCTGACCGATGAAGAAAAAGCACAGAAAAAAGACCTGGCACAGCAGGTACTTGATAAAGTAAAAGCATCCGATGACGTGGCAAACGCAGATATGGATGCACTGGCAAAAGAGGTAGATGACAGTTTAAGTGCGACAGCACCGGCATTTACCACAGCGGGAAGTACTGATGATACACTGGATGAGGCGGTACAGGATGCAGCTCTGGAACTGAAAGACGGAGAAGTTGCTGACAGTGTGATCGAAGGCGACGACGGTTATTATGTGGTACGTCTGGATAAGATGCTGGACGAAGATGCGACAGAAAACAAAGAGAAGACGGTTATTTCAGAAAGAAAATCTGATCTGTATGACAGCACACTGGAAGACTGGGTAAAAGAAGAAAAGATTAAAGTCAAAGATAAAGTATGGGATCAGATCACAGTCACCGACAGTGTATCTTTTGTATACAAGAGTGCCGACAGCAGCGATGATACAAAATCCAGTGACGCACAGGACAGTACAGAAGATACCTCTTCACAGGATAACAGTGAAGACACTACAACAGAAGACACAGCAGCAGAGGACAGTGCTGAGTAAATAAGATTTATAGAGAAAAAAGCGGAGGATACAGAGGATGAGTGTAACACAGTGGACAACAGGAATCCAGCATATCGGAATTCCTACATCAGACATAGAAACAACGATCCGGTTCTATGAAGGTCTGGGATTTCAGACTATGCACACGAATCAGGTACCTGCAAACCAGGCAAAAGTTGCATTTTTGCAGCTGGGAAACCTGATGATCGAGACCTACGCCGAAGGTGGCAACGGCATTGAAGGCGCAATCAATCACTTCGCTTTAAACTGCACAGATATTCAGGCTGCTTATGCATGGATCTGTGAGCAGGGATATAAAGTGTTGTCGAATGGAATTGAAGAACTTCCATTTTGGGAAAAGGGTGTGGCTTTCTTTATTATCGAAGGACCGAATAAAGAACGGATCGAGTTCTGTGAACGGAAACAGTAATGGGACACTCCCTCTGTAAGTCCGTGGGAAGATAAAAAAGCTGATAATACTGAAATAGTGTTTTGGATATACAGAGGAAGGAGAAAACAATGACAAGACAGCAATTTGATGAACTGACAGCAAAAGGGGTAGTAATTCTGGACGGAGCCACCGGTTCCAACCTGAGAAAAGCAGGTATGCCGGTAGGCATATCTTCTGAGCAGTGGGTACTTGAAAATCCTTCAGTTTTACAGGAACTGCAGCGTGCCTATGTGGATGCCGGAAGCCAGATCGTATATGCTCCTACATTCGCAGCCAATCCTATCAGCCTGAGAAACTTTAATCTCCAGGATTGGGTAGCCGAACTGAACACAAAGCTGGTAAAGATCTGTAAAGACGGAATCGGCAACCGGGCTCTGGTAGCGGGAGATATCACCACCACCGGACAGCTGATGGAGCCGAGAGGAACCCTGACTTATAATGAACTGTATGAGGCATATCAGGAACAGATGAAAGCCCTGGTGGATGCAGGAGTGGATCTGTTTGTTGCAGAGACCATGTTGAGCGTGGATGAGACGGTGGTTGCACTGGATGCAGCACAGGCAGTCTGCAATCTTCCGATGATCTGTACGCTTTCTCTGGAAGCAGACGGGAGCGCAATGTACGGAGGTAATGCCGTGGAAGCAGTTCTGACTTTACAGGAGATGGGAGCGGCTGCCGTAGGACTGAATTGTTCCGTAGGTCCGGATCAGCTGGAAGCAGTAGTTGCCAGCATGAAAGAAGTGGCAACTGTTCCTATCATCGCGAAACCAAACGCAGGCATGCCGTTTATCGATGACAAAGGCGAAGCTCATTACGATATGAATGCAGATGATTTTGCAAGACACACCAAACACTTGGTAGAAGTCGGTGCAGGAATCGTAGGCGGCTGTTGCGGAACCACCCCGGAATATATTCGGAAGCTGGCGAAGGCGCTGGGAAGATAAGAAGGAAAAATGGGGGAATCGGGGAAATCATGGCAAAATTCAAAGAATATCGTATCGACCAGATTGAAGAGATATGTAATCTTGGAAAAGCGTTATCTTCCCCCGTGCGGCTGGAGATTCTTCAGCTTTTGTACAGGGACAGTATGATTATTGGAGAGATAGCGAAAAGATTAAATCTTCCTGCTTCCAGCACTGCGTTTCATCTGAAGATACTGGAAAAGGCAGGCTTGATTCGTATGGAAGAGCAGCCGGGAACGAGAGGCAGTACAAAATTATGCACCCGTAAAGTTGATATATTAACTATTCATACGACAAAACCGAGCAAAGATGTAAAGGAAGTGTTCAGTGCGGAGATGCCGATTGGTTCATACAGCAGTTGCGAAGTAAGTCCCACCTGCGGTCTGTACGGATTGGATGGAAGCATCGGAAATGATGATAAAGAATTTTCTTTTTATCTTCCGGAAAGAGTGAAAGCAGGCATCCTATGGAGTTCTTCCGGTTTTGTGGAATACAAATTTGCCAATGGAATTCCTTCCGGATGTGAAGTTGACCGACTGTCACTTTCTATGGAAATATGTTCGGAAGCACCTGGTTTTCGGGAAGACTGGAAATCGGATATTACAGTATGGGTCAACGAGGTTGATTGTGGAACGTGGACCAGTCCGGGAGATTTTGGCGCAAGACGTGGGCGTTTGATGCCGCCGGAGTGGGTACTGGGCAGTACACAGTATGGGCTGCTGAAGAACTGGGAGATTCGAAAAGACGGATGCTATATTAATGGAGAAAAAGTCAGTGATGTAACGATTGATATGCTAAAGGTGATGGAAAAACCATATGTGAAAGTTCGCATTGGTAACAAACCGGATGCAAAGTATGTAGGCGGTTTTAATATTTTTGGAAAACATTTCGGAGATTATGATCAGGACATTATCCTGGCAATGGAATATTAAGAGAAGAAGCAGTATCAGATCAGAGATCTGATACTGCTTCTTCTTTTTGACTGTGCATCGGGCAGACAAAGCCCGTTTTTATTTTGCACAAAAAGAAAAAACGGAAATTGTGCAAAAATACAATTTCCAACAAATGGAATAAAATAGACGAAAGAAAAGTAGAAATAAAGACAGTAATACTGTTTAAATAAAAATAATAAACAGTGAAAATGTATAAATAATATCGAAAAACAGTTGACAAAACGATAAAAAAGCATATAATCATGAATAAAGAAACAGATATACTGTCAAAAAGAAACAAATGGGAAGAAAGAGATGACAAAATAGACAGCAAAACTGTTGAAACTATCATGGCCGGATAGAAAGAAACTATATAATGAGATAAAAATGGAGGATGCAAAATGAAAAGAAAATTAATCGCGTCACTGATGACCGCAACAATGATCGCTGGAATGCTGACCGGTTGTGGTGGAAATTCCACAGATGACAGTGCGACAACCAGTGATACCAAACAGGAAGAAACAGCAGATGCGGGTGATGATGCATCTGGCGAGGAAGCTGATGTAAACGAAGATGGAACGGTAAACAATCCGGAAGCTGTAAAGGTAGATGAAAATAAACTGGTATTCTGGTCTCTGTTCAGTGGTGGAGATGGAGAATACATGGATAAAATTATTTCCGATTATAATGCTACGGATCCGGATAAACAGGTACAGTCCATTATGCTGGTATGGGCCGACTATTATACCAAATTACAGACAGCTGTAGCAGCAGGAAAAGGACCGGATATCGGAATTTCACATGCTTCCAAATTACCGGAGCTGGTAGATCAGGGAGTTGTAGAACCGCTGAATGATTATCTGGATGAAATGGGAGTTGATCTTTCTTCTATGTATGCGGACAATTCCATTGATTCTGTAACTTTTGATGGTGATATCTATGCGATTCCGTTAGATACTCATGCAGAAATTCTTTACTACAATACAGATATTCTGGAAAAAGCCGGTGTAGAACTGAATGCAGATGGACAGTTGGATATCAGCAGCAAAGATGATTTCTTTGCCATTCTGGACAAGTGCAAAGCTGTTATGGGAGATGGAGAATCTGTTATTTCTCTGACAAACAATGGAGATGATCCGTACCGTGTATGGTGGGCAACTTACTTCCAGATGGGTGGAACTCCACTGGTAAATGATGATGGAACAGAAGTTACCATGGATAAAGATATTGCTGTAAAAGCAGCAGAATTTGTGAAATCTCTGTATGATGAAGGATATGTTGCAGAAGGTATTGATGATCACCAGAAATTCTTCCAGAGTGGAAAAGCAGCATTCTATATTGGTGGAACATGGGGAACCGGTGCACTGGAACAGACAGACGGTCTGAACTTTGCTGCTCAGCCATTTCCACAGCTGTTTGACAATGATTCCTGCTGGGCTGACTCTCACACTTTGATTCTTCCGGTAAATCCAGACAGAACAGAGGAAGAAACAAAAGCAGCAGTAGAATTCATGGTAGCAGTATCAAAAGATGGTGGAGCTACATGGGCAGGATCTGGTCAGATTCCGGCAAATAAAGAAGTTTTGGACAGCCAGGAATATAAAGATATGCCATACAGAAGCAGTTATAAAGCAGCTCTGGATACTGCAGTTCTTCCGTCCAAGAATCCTCATTTCTATGCGATGAAAGCAGGTATGATCGACAGTCTGAATACACTGTGGTCGAATACCGCGGATGCTAATGAAGCGATCGATTCTTTATATGGAGAGCTGGAATCCAATCTGGACTAAACAATGTTTTAGCCTGTAAGGGGGAGACCGGAAGGTTTCCCCTGTTTCATAACCGGGGTGGTTAAGAAATGGTGGATGAAAGGGAGAAGAGTAAACGATGAGTAAAGCGAGAAAAAGAAAAACATTTTTAGTGGCTATGGCTTTCATACTCCCGTTTTTTGTGCTGTATACCGTGTTTACGATATGGCCGGTTATACAGGGCTTTTATGTGAGTTTACATAAATGGGGACTGATGGGTAAACTAAAATACGTTGGTTTTGACAATTATACAAAGTTTTTAAAAGATAAAAATTTCTGGGGTGCATTAAAAAATACAGCATTTTTCACACTGATTACCACGCCGATGCTGGTAATTACCGCGCTTGTGCTGGCACTACTGGCGAACAGAGCAACAAAACTGAAAAAATCATTGCGTGTTATTTTCTATCTGCCAAGTGTGTTGTCTGTATCAATCGCTTCATTGATTGCAAAATACACATTCACTCCATATACTGGTCTGATCAACGGTACACTGCATGCCCTTGGACTCTTGCCGAAATCTGAAGAATTACAGTGGCTGCAAGATCCGAATCTTGTATGGATTACGATTTCGGTTATGACCGTGTGGTGGACGATCGGTTTCAGCATGTTGCTGTACTTATCTGCGTTGCAGGATATTTCGCCAGATGTTTATGAAGCGGCTTCTATCGATGGCGCATCCAGTATACAACAGCTGTTTCGCATTGTTCTTCCACTGCTGAAACCAACAACATGGCTGGTATTTTTGCTTCAGATGATTGCCTGCTTCAAGGTATTTGGTCAGATTTACATGATTACAGGAGGTGGTCCTGCATCATCCACAAGACCTCTGATTCAGTACATTTATGAAAATGCATTTGGAAAGAGCAATATGGGCTATGCGGCGGCAATGTCCTATGTTCTGTTTGGAATCTTGCTGATTCTTTCACTTGCGCAACAGATTCTTCAGAGAAAGGGGGAAGAATAGCATGAAGAAGACAAAAAAACCAGGATACTGGGTATTAAATATTGTATCTGTTTTTCTGGCCGTGTTGTTTCTCGGCCCCATTGTCTGGGCATTGGCTGTATCATTCCAACATGAAGGAAAACAGATCAAATCGGTAATAGACTGGTTCGCACCACCATATACATTGGCAAACTATCCGAAAATTATTTTTAATTCCCAGGTCCCAACGTGGTTGATGAACAGCTTGGTGATTGCGGTGATCTGTACGGTGCTGACAGTTATTGTGTCTGCAATGGCTGCATATGCGATTGCAAAAATGAATTTTAAAGGAAGTAAACTGCTGTTTACGTATTTTTTGATTGGATTAATGGTTCCTGGGGAAGCTACAATTGTTCCATTATTTATCACGGTAAATAATATGAACCTGATTGATACATATGCAGGTCTGATTCTGCCGTCTATCGCAGGTTCCATGAATATGATCATTATGGTTACCTTCTTTAAAGGTTTACCGAATGAGTTACTGGAAGCGGTACGTATTGATGGTGGAGGAGAATTAACATTGTTCTTCAAGATCGTATTGCCGTTATCAAAAACAATTCTGGCAACAGTATGTATCTTTTCTTTTGTGGGAAGCTGGAACAATTATCTCTGGCCGTTGCTTTGCGCTATGAGCAGTGAACTGTTCACACTTCCGGTTGGTATTCCAACCTTTGCGGGAACGTATACAGTGGACTATGTACAGCCACTGACAGCAAGTATGGTGGCGTCACTGCCGATGATTATCATTTATATTATATTCGAAAAACAGATTGTTGCCGGAATTACTTCCGGTGCAGTCAAGGGTTGATCATGAATACGAGAAAAAGAGAAATTGATATTCAGAAGGGAATACTGACAATAGGAATGATCTTGTGTCACTGTATTCAGTTTTTTGGAAAAGAAGAGTACGGACTGCAAAAAATTCTGGTCAATCTGATCAATTTATCTACGTTTTCGGGATTTATGTTCTGTTTTGGTTACACTAATCAGGTAGCATACTATGAAAAAAGCTGGAAAAGCAGCAGTGTAAAAATGTTGAGAAATGTATTTCGGATTTTGATTGCATTTTATATTTCAGGCATTGCGTATGTAGCATTTGTGGAAGGGAAAATCTTTCGTTGGAAATTTGTTACAGAAGTGTTGCTGCTTAAAAAGTATCCGGGATGGTCAGAATTTCTGGCTTCTTTTGCAGCGGTTTTGCTTGTGGGAATTTTTATTTATCCGCTCATGAGACGTATGAACACGATAATGTTTGTGGGGGTAGCTTGTATAAGCTGTATGGCGTGTTATATTCCTTATGACAGGGTACATAACTCCTGGCTTGCATTGCTGGCAGGATCGAGAGATTATATTACCTTTCCGGTGCTGCAATATGCTGTATTCTTTGCAGCAGGTGTGCTATTCTGTAAGAAAGAGATTAGATGGAATGTATGGATCTTTCTGGTAGTGATATTTGCCGGAATCCCATGCCTACGTACCATTCTGGAAACAGGCATGCTGCCGGAGCGGTTTCTGCCGTCATTGGGGTTTGTAAGCGGGGGAATGGCACTGGTATATGGATATTATCTGATATCCATAGGAATAGAGAGAAAAAGAGATTGGTTTATTATAGAAAGAATTGCTCATTATCTGGAAGAAACCGGAAAGGTATCGTTGTATTGCCTTCTTTTAAGCAATCTGTTCATATTTGCACTTGCGGGATCTAGTTTCAGTTTTCGCAGTGAAGGGTATGCATATACATTTTTTATTGTGATCTTATTGCTTATGGGATATCTCAAAAATATAAATAATGTGAAAAATGGAGGAAAGCAAAAATGAAATGTTACATCAAAGACTATCCAAGACCACAGTTTGTACGGGCTGACTGGGAGAACCTGAACGGATCCTGGGATTTTGGCTTTGACGATGAAAATGCCGGAGAAAAAGAGAAATGGTATCAGGAATTCAAAGGTGATAAAAAGATCAATGTTCCATTTACCTATGAGACAAAGTTAAGCGGCATTCAGGATGAAACCCGCCATGATTTTATCTGGTACCATCGGACGATCAGCGTGGATGGCGAAAAACTGGAGAACAATCGCTATATCCTGCATTTTGAGGGCAGTGATTTTATTACAAAAGTATGGGTAAACGGTGCCTATGCAGGAAGCCACAGAGGCGGCTATGCAAGATGCTCTTTTGACGTTACCAATCTGGTGCATGACGGAGAAAATGAGTTGACTGTCAAAGTGGAAGATTCTTATGATCCGCAGCAGCCAAGAGGAAAACAGCGCTGGATCAAAGAGAATTTTGGCTGCTGGTATATTCAGACTACCGGTATCTGGAAGACTGTATGGAGCGAGTATGCACCGAAGATCGGCCTTGCATCTGTCAAGATGACACCGGATCTGCAGAATGCGGCATTAAAACTGGAATATGAAGTAGATGCAGCGGAGGAAGTTCTGGGTGAAGATCTGATTGTCACCGCATCTGTAAGCTTCAAAGGTGTTCCGGTTGCAAAACAGTCTGTAATGGCAAACCAGAAACATGTGGGAACAACAATGAACGTATCCTATTATGGAAGTATTGGACTGGAATGGGGCGTTTGCACTTGGACACCGTTCCAGCCGGATCTGTATGATATTGATTTTACAGTTATATATAAAGGAGAAGCTGTGGATGAGATTGGTTCTTATTTTGCTATGCGTGAGATCCGCATTGACGGACCAAACATCCTGTTAAATGGTCATCCGTTGTACCAGAGACTGATCCTGGATCAGGGATACTGGAGAGATTCGCATCTGACTGCGCCAAGTGAAGAAGCACTGATCGAGGATATCGATAAGATCCATGCACTGGGATATAATGGTCTTCGTAAACATCAGAAAATTGAGGATGAAAGATTCTTATACTGGTGTGATGTGAAAGGAATGTTGGTATGGAGTGAGATGGCAGCTGCTTATCAGTATTCGGATTATGCAGTAGAAGAATTTGCCAAAGAATGGATGGAGATCGTTCGTCAGAACTACAATCATCCATGTATCATTACCTGGACACCGATCAATGAATCCTGGGGTGTAAGCCAGGTGGAAACCAGAAGAGTAGAGCAGCACTTTACAGAAGCAGTTTACCATTTGACGAAGAGCTTCGATATGATGCGGCCTGTTATTGTCAATGATGGATGGGAACATACTATTTCAGATATCATCACACTTCATGATTATGAAGAAGTGGGAGATACCTTGTACAAACGTTATACCGAATACAAAGATCAGATCATGACTACAGAAGTATATCACAGCAGTGGAAAATCGGCCTTTGCAAACGGATATGAGTATAAAGGACAGCCAATGATCATCAGTGAATACGGCGGAATTGCGTTCAATAACGATGATTCCGGATGGGGATATGGAAATAAGGTAAATACCAAAGAAGATTTCATCAGACGTTTTGATGATATCACAACAGCAGTGAAGAAGATTCCATATTGCTGCGGCTTCTGCTATACGCAGGTCAGCGATGTACAGCAGGAGATCAATGGCCTGATGGATATTGACCGGAACTTCAAAGTGGAACCGGAAGTGATCAAAGAAATCAATGAACGTCAGATTGGATATTGGAGATCGTTTATGTAAAGATAAGAAAAGATGGAAAAAGTCATCTGTGCAGCAGCCTGCGCAGATGACTTTTTTGCGTGGTATGTTCCCTGTGGTTTGATCTGTGTATAGGAAAAATTGGCTTTAACAGAGCAAATTTGATTGACAGGAAGTAAGCCAGTCCATATACTAAAATTAAATTCTTAGTTTATAAAAATTTAATAAATGCAAGGTAAGAAAAAGAAGAATTTTGCAAAGAAGAAACAGGGAGGGAAAGCGTATGGCAAAATTTTGTACCAAGTGCGGAAGAAAATTAGAGGAAGGCGAAGTTTGTACCTGCACATCGGCAAACCGGGAAGCATCACAGCAGATCTATACACAGCAGCCACAAACGGAGGAATATGGATCTTTGACCGGAGGAACTGACGGACAGCAGCAAAAGCAGTACTATAATCAGGGCCAGCAGCAGGGGCAGTATTACGACCCAAACCAGCAGAACCAATACTATAATCAGGGTCAGCAGCAGGGGCAGTATTACGACCCAAACCAGCAGAATCAGTACTATAATCAGAGCCAGCAGCAGGGGCAGTATTACAACCAAAATCAGCAGAACCCATACAACAAGCAGGGACAGTATTATCAGCAGAGAACCAAAGAGGCAGAATGGCTGTATAACAAGAAAGATCAGCTGGTAGCCGGAACGAAAAATATGTTTTCTGAGATCCTGCCGATTCTGAAAGCACCGGTAACCAGAGTAAAAGCAATTGCAAACAGCAATAATCCGGCAGTCGGCATTGAATTTATCGCAACAAAAATGGTGGTTTGCCTTATCTTTTTGTTGATCGTACTATTGAAGATAAGAGGAGCGGTATCAGGTTACAGTTCCTACCTGAATATTAAAATTCCATATTTCAAGAGTATCCTGTGTGTGATTCTGGCGACTGCCGGTATTGATGTGATCGATGCGGTATTTTTGAAAGTGATTACGGCTCTGTTTGGGGCAAAAGCACGCTTTCAGGCATATATCGATGTTGTTGGTGCTACAGATATGTTTGCCACATTTATCATTATTATAGAAGGAATTCTGATCGGAATCGCACCGGAAATTGCACTGGTATTTTTCGGTATTCTGGCACCTTTGGTAACCTATATTCAGTTTGCGCAATATCGTGCAGTGGCAGATATTGATGAAGACAAAAAACCGTATGCATACTTTGCTGCAAAATTATGCTTCACGATTATTGCGGGACTGGTTGTATACCTGCTGGTGCGAAGTACACTGAACAGTATGGCAGGTGGACTGATCAACAGTCTGGGCGATATCTTTGATGTGCTGTAAGCTGTCGGTGGATGCACAGCTTACAGACTGTATCGGCAGCGGATGCACTGTGAAAAGTGATCAATCCGCTGCCGATAAAACAATAGGAGTAAAATATGACAAAAAAGAAAAAACAATCAACGGGGCTTATCATTGCGGTTGTAATGTTAGGTATTTTGGATATGGCGGCGCTTGCCGTGCTGCTTGCGGGTGTTCTGATTTCTCCGGCGAAAGGAGAAACTGTAAAAGCAGAACTTCCTGCGGACTTTCGGGAAAATGATCAGGAATATTATGATATGGATATGACGGCAGATTATCCTTCTGCTGCGACGGTGTCATATGGAGGAAATGCAATCGCTGGAGGCATTCTGGATACAGAAGATGCGTCGGACACAGAAATGGATGCTGAGGATAAGACCATCGACACAGACGAAGATCCATATGCGGGATTCGTCTTCCCAAACAGTGATACCGTTATTATTTCAAAGACTGAAATGAAGGCGACACTGACCACCCGAAGTCTTTGCCGCCGGGCGGTCAACGAAATCTATGCACGCCACGGATATCAGTTTTCCAAACAGGAAAATACGGATTATTTTAATCAGTACGACTGGTACCGGAATATGCCAAAAGAGACGGATATGAATGTTGTGGCAGCTGAATTTTCTTCGGTAGAGAAGAAAAATGTAGAAGCTCTTCAGGCATATGAAGATTCGAAAAACTGGGATTAAGAAGGGGGGTGCAACAAATGTATTGTCCGAATTGCGGAACAAAAAATGAGGAAGAGTCTCTGTTTTGTATGGAGTGTGGAACCAGATTGAAGGAAGATTCCATGCCGGAGCAGAATCTGAACGAAACGGCTGTACCGATACAGCCTGCAGGAAGAACGATGCCGGATTCCGATATGCAGATGAGACAAAATAACATAAACCAAAATCAGAATTTATCGAATAACCGGCTGGAGAACAATCCGGGAAGACAAAAGGATTACAGGGGAAATTATGGAAATCCCGGTGGCCCAGCTTATCACGGACAGCCATATCTGGGTAATAATGGGCCGCAGAATCTGAAAAAAACGGGATATCCGGGAATGACAATGAAAAAACCAGTTTCCAGGCTTGCAGTTATTGCCGGGATTGAAGCGGTAGCGGCAGTGGCACTGTTCGCAGGTGCCTACAAAATTATGTCCAATCGTTTTTCACCGGAAAAAGCTGCTATGGATTACTGGGAAATCAAAGCGGATCGGGAATGGTCTCAGGCATATGACTTTTGCGATTTTCCAAACCGCGATCTGCTGACGAAGAAAATGTTTGTAGAAGCCAATGCAAACAATACGGAACCGTTGGAATACAAATCTGTCAATATCACAGACGTAAAACAACTTACCGGTGATGCGGTAAGCAAGCTGGGAGATCTTGCTTCGATATTTGGAGCAGAGAGCGATGATTATGACGACTATATGGAGGATCTGGAAGACGAACTTGAGGATCAGGATCTGAAAGTGTACTGTGTGGAGTATATAGAAAAAGGCGCAGACAGCAAATCAGCAGAATACATCACGATGACAAAAACAGGAAAGAAAAAATATCTTTTCTGGGACGAATGGAAGGTTGCAGATACAGAAAGCTGGGTCAGCGATGTTACGTATACAATACCGGAAAATGCCGTATTACAGTTGAATGGTGAGAAGGTTGATGACAGTGCGGCGACAGAGCAGGATGGCTGGAAAAGCATAACGATTCCATATATGTTTACCGGCGATTATCAGATGCAGGTAACAGAAGAGGGAATGAAACCTTACTGTGAAAACACAGTCATAACTTCTTATGGAAGTGAAGAAGAAAGAATAGATCTGATGCCAACAGACGAAACCCTGCAGGCACTTGGTGAACAGGCGGGGGAAGATATTAAATTTCTTGTGGAGAGCGCACTGCAGGGAAAACCGTTCAAAGAAGTACAGGACGTATTTTTTTCCGGTGCTCTGGAAGATGATTATATTAAGAACTACTATGAAAATCTGACGAACAAGATAAAGGGCAACGGCTCCGGAAAAATCACAGGACTCGTCATCAGTAACATCAACACAGCGCTGGATGCATCCCCCACAGGCACCGAGATAGACCTGCGAGGAACAGCACAAAGAAAAGAAACCTACATCAATTACTGGGACGAAATCGAAGAAGAGAATAATGAAATCTATTTCGCTGCAAGTTATTGCAAAGAAGGAAACGAATGGAAACTGATGAACCTGCCGGTAGATGAATATGCGTTTTAGAGCGTGTTTGAAAAATCATTCCTGCAATCTGCACGCCTCACCGAAAGGAGCTGCCACTGGCAGTTCCTTTCCGAATCCATAAACAAAATTGATAAAATTTTGCAAAAACACTTGTTAAAATCTTATCAATGCGTTATAATATATCCAAATGGAATCGAGCTGATACTTATCTTAGCGGAGGGAGAAGTGTGAACTCTTATATTTTTATGAGAAAATCCAAAAAAGCTAATTGATAGAAAGCGAAGATTTCATATTTTTTTGCCACAATTGTTAAAAAATAGACAAACAGAAAGGAAGAAGGAGACACTATGAGCAGCAAAATTACAGTTATCGGAGCCGGAAGTGTTGGTTCCACAATTGCGTATACCTTATCTAATCAGAATGTTGCATCAGAGATCGTCCTGATCGACATTAACAAAGAAAAAGTAGAAGGCGAAGTCATGGATATCGCACAGGGAACCTGCTTCAGAGACCCGATCTCCATCATTGCCGGTGAATACGAAGATGCGAAAGACTCTGACATCGTAATTATCACCTCCGGTATCGCACGTAAACCTGGTCAGACAAGAATCGAACTGACACAGACCAATGTAAACATTCTGAAATCTATCACACCGGAGATTGTGAAAGTGGCTCCGCATGCTTTATATATCATTGTAAGTAATCCGGTAGATATCATGACCTATGTATTTACCAAGATTTCCGGACTTCCGGAAAATCAGATCATCGGATCCGGAACCATTCTGGATTCTGCTCGTCTTCGTTGCGGACTTTCCGAACATCTCAATGTAGCACAGAACAACATTCATGCCTATGTATTTGGTGAGCATGGAGACACATCCTTTATTCCGTGGACCGGCGCATATGTATCCGGTGTAAGCCTGGATGAATATTACGATATTGCAAAGAGCATGGGAAAAGAAGTAAAAGAAGTGGACAAAGATGCGATGCTCGAATACGTACAGAAATCCGGCGGACAGATCATCAAAAGAAAAGGAGCTACTTTCTACGCAGTATCTGCTTCCGTATGCAAACTCTGCGCTATCCTGTCAGCTTCTTCTGATTCTATCACAACCGTATCTTCCATGATGCATGGAGAATACGGAATTGACGATGTATGCTTAAGCACACTGACACTGGTTGGACCAAACGGTATTCAGGGTAAAGTGCCGATGCGTATGAATAAAAAAGAGATCGAACAGTTACATAAGAGTGCCGATGCGCTGAAAGCGGTCATCGCACAGATCGATCTGGATTAATCAGACAGTAACGAATGTCTTTTGGCTGCAACCGGTGGCCGACAGGCAGGAAACTTACATAAAGAAAGGATACAGGAACTATGAAGTACAGTTATTTTCCGGGTTGTACCCTGAGAACAAAAGCAAGAGATCTGGATGCATATGCCAGAGTATCTGCAAGGGCACTGGGATTTGAACTGGAAGAAATCGACAACTGGCAGTGCTGCGGTGGTGTATATCCACTTGGTTCTGATGAGATTGCCACAAAACTTTCTTCCGTCCGTGCTCTGAATGAGGCCAAAGAAAAAGGTCAGGATCTGGTAACTCTTTGTTCTGCCTGTCATCACGTAATCAAACGTGTCAATGATGATATGAAGAATGTAGAAGATATCCGTACCAGAGCAAACAACTACATGAAACTGGCAGAGCCATATGAAGGCGAGACTGAAGTGCTCCATTTTCTGGAAGTGCTCCGTGACCGTATCGGGTTTGATGAATTAAAGAAAAAAGTAGTGAATCCGTTAACCGGAAAGAAAATCGGCGCTTACTATGGCTGCCTGCTTCTTCGTCCGGGCAAGATCATGGCATTTGATAATCCGGAGAATCCAACCATTATCGAAGATTTCATCCGTGCCATCGGTGCTGAACCGGTTGTGTATCCATACCGGAACGAATGCTGCGGAGGATACATTTCTCTGAAAGAAAAAGACATGTCCAAAAACATGTGCAACAATATCATGGACAGCGCAGCAGGATTTGGTGCAGAGATGCTGATCACCGCCTGTCCACTGTGTCTGTACAACCTGAACAAGAGCGGAAACGGCAAACTGCCGGTTCACTACTTCACAGAACTTCTGGCAGAAGCTCTCGGAGTAAAAGAGGAAGCTCTGCAGACACTGACATCCGACAAGGAGGTGGCTGAATAATGAGTACCGAGAAAAAACAGGCAGAACTGATCAAAGAGATCAGTGGTGTGAATCCCCTGAAATGCATGAAATGCGGTAAATGTTCTGCTTCCTGCCCGTCTTTTAACGAGATGGATATCAAACCACATCAGTTCGTATCTTATGTAGCCAATGAGAACATTGAAGAACTGGTCAATTCTAAATCACTGTGGAAATGTCTCTCCTGCTTTGCCTGTGTAGAGCGTTGTCCGAGAGATGTAAAACCGGGTAAACTGATCGACGCAGCAAGACAGCTGGTAGTCCGCCAGAAAGGTCAGAATTATCTGACACCGGATGAGATTCCGGAATTACTGGATCCGGAACTGCCGCAGCAGTTGTTAGTCAGTGCATTCAGAAGATATAGGAGGTAACCCTGGTGCAGAGAATAGGAGTATTTGTCTGTCATTGCGGAAGTAATATCGCAGCAACGGTAGACGTGAAAAGAGTAGCAGAGATGGCTCTTATGGAGCCGGGTGTTGTTCATGCAGAAGACTATCAGTATATGTGTTCTGAAGCCGGACAGGCCCTGATCGCAAAAGCGATCGAAGAAAAACAGCTGACAGGACTGGTAATCTGTTCCTGTTCCCCACGTATGCATGAGGCAACATTCCGGAAAGCAGCTGAGAGAGCCGGACTGAACCCATACATGGTAGAAATTGCCAACATCCGTGAACATTGTTCCTGGATCCATAAAGATATGGAAGAGGCAACAAAAAAAGCTGTGATCCTGATGAGAGCAGCAGTAGCAAAAGTAAACCTGAACACACCGCTGCAGCCGGGCGAAAGCCTTGTAACAAAACGTGCACTGGTTATCGGTGGCGGTATCGCAGGTATCCAGACAGCTCTGGATATTGCAGATGCAGGTTATGAAGTAGATATCGTTGAGAAAGAGCCAAGTATCGGCGGAAGAATGTCCCAGCTGGACAAAACCTTCCCGACTCTGGACTGTTCTGCATGTATCCTGACACCAAAGATGGTGGAAGCTGCAGCTCACGAAAAAATTCATATTTATACATACAGTGAAGTAGAAAAAGTATCCGGTTTCGTAGGCGACTTTACGGTTGATATCCGTAAAAAAGCAAGAAGCGTTGATATGGACAAATGTACCGGATGTGGCGTATGCCAGGAAAAATGTCCTTCCAAGAAAGCACCAAGCGAATTCAACCGCGGTCTGAATAACAGAAGTGCGATCTACACACCATTTGCTCAGGCAATCCCGAATGTACCGGTAATCGACCGTGAACACTGTATCAAGTTCAAAACCGGAAAATGTGGTGTATGTTCAAAAGTATGTCAGGCCGGAGCTATTGACTATGATCAGAAAGACGAGATCGTAACAGAAAAATACGGCGCAATCGTCGTTGCCACCGGATTTGATATCATCAAACTGGACAACTACGATGAGTATGCATACAGCCAGAGCAAGGATGTTATCACCTCTCTGGAACTGGAACGTATCATGAACGCAGCAGGTCCGACAAGCGGCCATCTGGAACGTCTCTCCGACGGAAAACCTCCGAAGGAAATGGTATTTATCCAGTGTGTGGGAAGCCGTTGTTCCGATGACAGAGGAAAGAGCTACTGCTCCAAGATCTGTTGTATGTACACCGCAAAACATGCGATGTTGATCCGTGATAAATATCCGGATGTCAATGTAACTGTCTTCTATATTGATGTGCGTACTCCTGGTAAGAACTTCGATGAGTTCTACAGAAGAGCCGTAGAACAGTATGGAGTAAATTATATCAAAGGTCAGGTAGGAAAAGTGATTCCGCAGCCAAACGGAAAACTGCTGGTACAGGGATCCGATCTGTTAGATAACAAACAGATCCTGAAAGAAGCAGATATGGTTGTTCTGGCAGCTGCCATCGAGCCGAACCCGGGTGTTCGTAAGATCGCAACCATGCTGACAGCAAGTATCGATACCAACAACTTCCTGACAGAAGCACATGCAAAACTCCGTCCGGTAGAGTCCCCGACCGCAGGTATCTTCCTGTCCGGTGTATGCCAGGGACCGAAAGATATCCCGGAAACTGTAGCACAGGCAGGTGCAGCAGCTGTCAAAGCCATCGGACTGCTGGCAAAAGATAAACTGATGACCAACCCATGTACCGCAAAACCGGATGAACTTCTGTGTAACGGATGTTCCACCTGTGCAAATGTGTGCCCTTACGGAGCAATCACATACGAAGAGAAAGAAATTAATGACCACGGTATCCGTGAAACCCGCCGTGTGGCTCAGGTCAACAGCGCACTGTGCCAGGGTTGTGGTGCATGTACCGTAGCCTGCCCATCCGGAGCGATGGATCTGCAGGGATTCTCTAACAGACAGATTATAGCGGAGGTAGATGCAATATGTCGATAGAAGCAAAAGAAGAATTCAGACCGAAAATTGTAGCGTTCTGCTGTAACTGGTGCAGTTATGCAGGAGCCGACCTGGCTGGAAGCAGCCGTCTTGGTTACCCGGCAGATGTAAAGATCATCCGTGTTCCATGTTCCTGCCGTGTCAACCCGATGTTCATCCTGCGTGCCTTCGAAAAAGGTGCGGACGGCGTGATCATGTGTGGATGTCATCCAGGAGACTGCCATTACAGCACCGGTAACTATTACGCAAGAAGACGTATGACACTGCTGTTCTCCATGCTCGACTATATCGGTGTGGAAAACGGACGTACCCGTGTAGAATGGGTATCAGCAGCAGAGGGTGTAAAATTCTCCACAACCATGAACGAGTTCGTGGAAAAGATCCATTCCCTTGGTAAGAACGTTAGATTGGAGGATATAAGATGCAGGAATTAATCAACCGTGCGAAAGAACTGCTGGCAGACGGAACAGTAGCCCGGGTTCTTGGCTGGAAAGCCGGAGACCTGCCTTACAATCCGGAACCTGCGTACTTTGAGACAGAAGAATCTCTGAAAGATTTCGTATATAACGGATTCTGCGGAGCTAACTTAAGCAAATATATGATCGAAGCTTCCAAACTGGAAGGAAAGACCATGGTCTGTCTGAAACCGTGTGATACATACAGCTTCAACCAGCTGATCAAAGAGCACAGAGTAGACAGAGACAAAGCCTACATCGTTGGTGTGGGATGTAAAGGAAAACTGGATATCGAAAAGATCAAAAAACAGGGAATCAAAGGTATTCAGTCCATCCAGGGTGCCGAGATCACAGACGATGCCGAGACACTGACAATCCAGACTATCTACGGTGAGAAGACATGTGCTTACAAAGACGGTATGCTGGAAAGATGTCATGTATGTAAAGGCAAAGAACATCAGATCTATGACGAGATCATCGGCGAGTCCAAGGACACCAAAGATGCAGATCGTTTTGATGAAGTAAGAAGAATCGAAGCTATGAGCCCAGAAGAAAAATTTGCTTTCTTCCAGAGCGAGCTGAGCAAATGTATCCGTTGTAACGCCTGCAGAAATGTATGTCCGGCATGCAGCTGCAGAAAATGTGTTTTTGACAGCAATAAATTTGACAGTTCCCAGAAAGCAAATGTGGACTCTTTTGAAGAGAAGATGTTCCATATCATCCGTGCTTTCCATGTAGCCGGAAGATGTACAGACTGTGGTGAGTGCAGCAGAGTATGTCCACAGGGTATCCCGCTTCATCTGTTCAACCGCAAATTTATCAAAGATATCGATGAACTGTATGGAGAATATCAGGCCGGTGAAGATACCGATTCCAAAGGACCGCTGACAAACTTCACATTTGACGATGCGGAACCGAGTATCGTAACAGAAAGGGGATAATGTATGTATAAGATAGCAAAAGAAAATCTGTCGGCATTATTCCAGAGTATTGCCGAGAATCAGGAATTATATCTGCCGGTAGAAGTAAGCGGACAGGTGAATTATAAAGCATGGACTCCGGATGCAAAAGTATCCCTGGAGACCCTGAAAACAGTAAAATCTCCCAAAGACGCATTCTTCCCACAGAGTGAAAATCTGTATACTGTACAGAGAAACGGAAAGAAACTGAGCATCCAGCCGGAAGCGCTGAAAGAGCAGAATTTTGTAGTATTTGGTATGAAAGCCTGCGATATCCAGGGTGTGAAAGTTCTGGATAACGTATTCTTAAGTGATCCTGTCGACAGCTTCTACGCTGCAAGAAGAGAACACGGAACCATCGTTGCCATGGCATGTCATGAGCCGGAAGAATCCTGCTTCTGTAAAGTATTCGGCATCGACTGTGCAGAACCTGCAGCAGATGTAGCTACCTGGATGGTAGACGGCGAACTGTACTGGAAAGCCCTGACTGACAAGGGTGAGGCACTGACCAAAGCAGTAGAAAGCCTCCTGACAGAAGCTGACGGCACAGATGCAGAAAAACTGGAAACAGAAAAAACTGCTATTCGTGCGATCGTAGAAAAACTGCCATATTCCGATCTGTCTCTGGAAGGATGGAACGGAGATGCACTGACAGAAAAGTTCAACTCCCCTGTATGGGAAGAACTGTATAAACCATGTCTGGCATGTGGTACCTGTACCTTCGTATGTCCGACCTGCCAGTGTTACGATATAAAAGACTATGATACCGGACACGGTGTACAGAGATACCGCTGCTGGGATTCCTGCATGTACTCTGATTTCACCATGATGGCTCATGGAAATAACCGTACCAGCCAGATGCAGAGATTCCGTCAGAGATTTATGCACAAACTGGTATACTATCCGGCAAATAACAACGGTATGTACTCCTGCGTGGGATGTGGCCGTTGCGTGGAAAAATGTCCGGCATCCTTAAATATTGTAAAAGTAATCAAAGCATTTGAAAAACAGGGAGGTGACAAATAATGAGCGAATGTACCTGTCATAAAAATTACACGCTGGATACCCTGATCCCTCAGGTTGGTATCATCACAGATATCCGTCAGGAGACACCGGATGTAAAAACATTCCGTGTCAACGCTCCGGAAGGAGGAAAATTATTTGAACATATGCCGGGTCAGTGTGCCATGGTATGTGCACCGGGTGTAAGTGAAGGTATGTTTTCCATTACTTCTTCACCGACCAATAAAGAGTACCAGGAATTCAGTATTAAGAAATGTGGTATGCTTACCGACTACCTGCACAGCCTGCAGGTAGGTGATGAGATCACAGTCCGCGGACCATACGGAAACCATTTTCCGGTAGAAACCGAATTAAAGGGTAAAAACCTGTTGTTTATTGCCGGCGGTATCGGTCTGGCACCACTTCGTTCTGTAATCAACTACGTACTGGATAACCGTGAGAACTACGGAACTGTAGATATCCTTTACGGATCCCGTTCCGCTGACGATCTGGTTCAGTTAAAAGAGATCCAGGAAGTGTGGATGAAAGCAGAAGGCGTAAACGTATATCTGACCATCGACCGTGAACAGGAAGGCTGGGACGGTCATGTAGGATTTGTTCCGACTTATCTGAAAGAGATCGGATTCGACACTGACAAAGTAGCTCTGGTCTGTGGACCGCCAATTATGATCAAATTTGTTCTGGCTGGTCTTCAGGAAATGGGATTCACCAAAGAACAGGTGTACACAACCCTGGAGCTTCGTATGAAATGTGGTGTTGGTAAATGCGGACGTTGCAATATCGGATCCAAGTACGTATGTAAAGACGGCCCGGTATTCCGCTTTGATGAAATCGACGAATTACCTAACGAGTATTAAGAAAGGACTGGTACCGACAAATGGAAAAAATGGTAAATGTATATTTTTTCGGTAAAAAATATAGTGTGCCTGCAGAACTGACAATTATGACAGCTATGGAGTATGCCGGTTACACTCTGAAAAGAGGATGTGGATGCCGTCATGGTTTCTGCGGAGCCTGCGCAACAATCTACAGAATCAAGGGTGACAATGAGCTGAAAACCTGTCTGGCCTGTCAGACACAGGTTCAGGAAGGCATGTATGTGGCAAGTATCCCATTCTTCCCGACCGATAAGAGAACATACGATATCGAAGAGATCAAACCGAATGCTCAGATCATGATGGAACTGTATCCGGAAATCTACAGCTGTATCGGATGTAACGCATGTACAAAAGCATGTACACAGGATCTGAATGTTATGCAGTATATCGCATACGCACAGAGAGGTGAGCTGGAGAAATGTGCAGAAGAATCCTTTGACTGTGTAGGCTGCGGATGCTGTTCTGTAAGATGCCCGGCTGGTATTTCTCATCCGATGGTAGGTCTTCTGGCAAGACGTCTCACAGGAAAATATATTGCACCGGAAGCAAAACATCTGACAAAGAGAGTGGAAGAGATCCACGAAGGTGCTTACGATGACCTGATCGAGAAGATCATGCAGAAACCGATCACAGAAATGGAAGAACTTTACAACAACAGAGATATTGAGAAATAGGAGGGCGTAAAATATGTATGCACCATATCCGGAAAATATGATGGAATCTATCAAAAAGGTAGAGGCTACAAGAGCACAGCGTATGGCAACAGAGCCAAGACGTCTGACAGCAGACGAAAAAGACGCTCTTTTGAAAAAATTCCATCCAGATTATAACCCAGACGCATTTGCTGAGATCAAAGTTGGACCGAACAAAGGTCAGAAAGCTCCTCTGGAGCTGGCTGATATGCTTCATTCCACAAGCCGCCTGATGACTGACAATGTAGATCTTACAAAAGTAGACTACGATGTAGATGTACTTGTTATCGGTGGTGGTGGAGCAGGTTCTTCCTGTGCTATCGAAGCACACAAAGCAGGTGCAAACGTAATGATCGTTACAAAACTGCGTATTGGTGATGCCAACACCATGATGGCTGAAGGCGGAATCCAGGCAGCAGACAAAGAAAACGACTCACCGGTACAGCATTATCTGGACTGTTTCGGTGGCGGACATTTTGCTGCAAAACCAGAACTGGTAAAAAGACTGGTTATGGAAGCTCCGGATGCTATCAAATGGCTGAACGAGCTGGGTGTTGAATTTGACAAACAGGCAGACGGAACTATGGTAACTACCCATGGTGGCGGAACTTCCAGAAAGAGAATGCATGCTGCAAAGGACTACTCCGGAGCAGAGATCATGCGTACTCTGCGTGATGAAGTAATCAACCGTGCAATCCCGGTTGTTGAATTTACATCAGCAGTAGAACTGATCAAAGATGAAAAAGGTCAGGTTGCAGGAGCTGTTCTTCTGAACATGGAAACAGGTGACTACTCTGTTGCAAGAGCAAAAACAGTAGTTATCGCAACCGGTGGTGCAGGAAGAATGCATTATCAGGGATTCCCGACATCCAACCATTACGGTGCAACTGCCGATGGTCTGGTTCTGGGATACAGAGCAGGTGCTGCCCTGTTATATCAGGATTCTATCCAGTATCATCCGACAGGAGCAATCTACCCGTCACAGATCCTTGGTGCACTGGTAACTGAAAAAGTTCGTTCCGTTGGTGCACAGCTGGTTAATGCAAACGGTGAAGCTTATATCCATCCGCTGGAGACTCGTGATGTCAATGCATCCGGTGTTATCCGCGAGTGTGAAGAAGGCCGTGGCGTAGATGTTCCGGGCGGAGCAAAAGGTGTATGGCTGGATACTCCTATGATCGAGATCCTTGGTGGTGAAGGCACCATTGAGAAGAGAATCCCGGCTATGTTCCGTATGTACATGAACTACGGTATCGATATGAGAAAAGTTCCGATCCTGATCTACCCGACACTGCATTATCAGAACGGTGGTCTGGAAATCACAGGAGACGGATTCACAAAAGAAATCCCGAACCTTCTGGTTGCCGGAGAAGCTGCAGGCGGAATCCACGGAAGAAACAGACTGATGGGTAACTCCCTTCTGGATGTTATTGTATTCGGTAGAAACGCAGGTAAGAAAGCAGCTGCAAAATGCAAAGATGTTGAACTGGGTGAGATGAACCTGGATCACGTAAAAGCGTATGATGAGGAACTGAAAGCAGCCGGTGTTGAAACAGATCACGTTTCTCCGTTACTGCTTCCACATTATGCAAGACACGAAAGATAAGAAACAGACAGGGAAGAAGGCATACCAGACGAGGGGAAACTCTCGTCTGGTTACCGATACAGGACATTTCAGAGAAATAGAAGATTTTGCTGATCAGACTATTATCTCTGGTTCAGAAGAATAAAAAGGAGTGGAGTGGAATGCGAGAGATAGACGTAAAGCAGATCACTGATGTAGTGGAAAAGCTTTGTATCGAAGCAAATGAGCATCTTCCGGAAGATGTAAAATGCGCGATTAAAAACTGCCGTGCCTGTGAAGACGGTGAGATTGCAAAAGGAGTTCTGGACAATATCATCGAGAACTTTGAGATCGCAGACAATGAATGTGTACCGATCTGTCAGGATACCGGTATGGCCTGTGTTTTCCTGGAAATCGGTCAGGACGTACATATGGTAGGCGGAGATCTGGCAGATGCTATCAATGAAGGAGTTCGCCGCGGATATGACAAAGGATATCTGAGAAAATCCGTAGTAAAAGATCCTGTTCGCCGTGGAAACACCGGTGACAATACACCGGCTATGATCTATACAGAGATCGTTCCGGGAGAAAATATCAAGATTACCGTAGGACCGAAAGGATTCGGAAGCGAAAACATGAGTGCGATCCGTATGTTCAAACCTTCTCACGGTCTGCAGGGAATCAAGGATTTTATCATTGAGACAGTTGAAACAGCAGGTCCTAACCCATGCCCGCCGATGGTAGTCGGTGTTGGTATCGGCGGAACTTTCGATAAAGCAGCCCTTCTGGCCAAGAAAGCTCTGATGAGACCACTGGATTCCTCCAATCCGGATCCGTTCTATGCAGATCTGGAAAAAGAAATGCTGGAGAAAATCAATGAACTGGGTATCGGACCACAGGGATTTGGCGGAAAGACAACAGCAATCGGACTGAATATCGAGACCATGCCTACCCATATCGCAGGTATGCCATGTGCCATCAATATCAACTGTCATGTAACCCGTCACAAAACGGAGGTGATCTAATATGGCTAAGAAGATAACACTGCCTCTTACAGAGGAACTGGCAAAAACACTTCACGCAGGAGATCAGGTACTGTTAACAGGTACAATCTATACCTCCCGTGATGCAGGACACAAGAGAATGTGTGAAGCACTGGCAAAAGGAGAGAAGATTCCTTTTGATCCCACAGATGCTACCATCTACTATGTAGGACCGACACCTGCAAAACCAGGTCAGGTTATCGGATCTGCCGGACCTACAACCAGTGGCCGTATGGATGCTTATGCACCGACTATGATGTCTGTTGGTGCCCGTGGAATGATCGGTAAAGGTGCCCGTCTGCCGGAAGTAGTAGACGCAATGAAAAAATACAGTGGAGTATACTTTGGTGCCATCGGAGGAGCAGGCGCTCTTCTGGCAAAATGTATCAAAAAAGCAGAACTGATTGCTTACGAAGATCTGGGAGCAGAAGCACTGCGTAAACTGTATGTGGAAGATATGCCGCTGGTTGTTATCATCGACAGTGAAGGAAACAACCTGTACGAAGAGGGAAGAGCGGAATATTTAAAAGAAAAAAATAAATAACTGAAAAGAAATGGAGAAATACTACGATGGATATGGAAATGATTACTGACCTGATGGAAGCCGTGATGATTCTTTGCTTCGGACTGTCCTGGCCGATTTCCATCCGGAAATCATGGGTTTCCAGAACTGCGAAAGGAAAGAGCCTTTTCTTTGAGTGCTTTATCTGGATCGGTTATGTATTCGGTATCGCTCGCAAATTCATGCAACTCGGCATGGGCGTAGAGACCAGTTGGCTGTTTTATCTTGCATGGTTCTTCTATTTTCTAAATATAGCTGAAATTACGATCGACATAATTCTTTACTTTAGAAATTTAAAATTAGATAAAGAACGAGACGCAAAACAGGTATAAAACATATGGAGTGCTGTCGGAACACGAGAAAAAGTGTTCCGACAGCAGTTTTTTGCGCCCTTTCAGACTCCATCCGAAAAAATGCGACAAAAGTCGGAAAATGTCGTTAAAAATAAAACAGTTTCATGGAAATGAAGATTTTTATTTTAGTCGCAGAAAGATAAAATAATAGAAAAACAGGAACGCACAAAAGCGCAAAGGAGGAGAAAAAGTATGGGAGAATTAACACATAAAGCGGCACGAGCCGCATTCGGGAAGGCGATTGACCTGGCCTTAAAACACGTGGAAAAAGACAGAGAAAAAGGGCTTTTACAGCTGGTAGATCTGACAGAAAAATTCATGGGAGATAATTTCCCATCAGAATCATATGAAGGAGCAAGAAACCTGATTCGGGATCCGGAGTCCAAGTGGATGCAGTATGTGAACCGTGCACTGGATGAAATCGATCCGAATGTGATCAAACAGACAGCGTTGAATCTTGGATTTGAAGCGGCTTTTCACGGAACAAAGACAATCCGTGAGATGAGAGAAGTACATCAGTGCAATATTCCGTGGCTGATCCTGATGGATCCAACCAGCGCCTGCAATCTGCACTGCACCGGCTGCTGGGCTGCAGAGTACGGTCACAAACTGAATCTGTCTTATGAAGATCTGGACCGGATCATCACACAGGGAAAAGAACTGGGTATTTATTTCTATATGTATACCGGTGGCGAACCTCTGGTGCGGAAAGCGGATATCATTAAATTGTGTGAAAAACATTACGACTGTGAATTCCATGCATTTACCAACGGTACCCTGGTAGATGACGCCTTCTGTGAGGAGATGCAGCGGGTAGGAAACCTGTCTCTGTCGATCAGCCTGGAAGGTTTTGAGGAAGTCAACGACCTCAGAAGAGGAGTGGGTGTTTACGATAAAGTCATGGCAGCCATGGACAAGTTAAAGAGCCACGGACTGATCTTCGGAACATCGATCTGCTATACAAGCAAAAATATTGAGACAGTAACTTCTGATGAATTCCTGGATATGATCATCGACAAAGGATGTCGTTTCACCTGGTATTTCCATTATATGCCGGTTGGAAATGAAGCCGCTGTGGATCTGCTTCCGACCAAAGAACAGAGAGAATATATGTATCACAGAGTCCGTGAGATCCGTGGTGCGACCGGCGGAAAACCGATCTATGCGATGGATTTCCAGAACGATGGAGAATTCGTTGGCGGCTGCATCGCCGGAGGAAGAAACTACTGCCATATCAATGCGAATGGTGATGTGGAACCGTGTGTATTTATCCACTATTCTTCTGCCAACATTAAAGAAGTATCTCTGTTAGAGGCACTGAAACAGCCGTTATTTATGGCGTACCGGGATCATCAGCCATTTAATAACAATCACCTGCGACCATGTCCGATGCTGGAGAATCCGGAGATCCTGCAGGAGATGGTAGAACAGACCGGAGCAAAATCCACCGATCTGCAGTCCCCGGAGACTGTGGAACATCTCTGCGGAAAGTGTGCGGACTACGCCTGTCAGTGGAAAGAAACCGCAGACAAACTGTGGGAAGAGCACCCGTATGTTCACAAAGGCTATAGCAATTACAAGAAAAAATAAGTAAAAATTTCCATAGACGCTCTTTTTGTGTTAAAATAAGCCGAAAGGATAACACGGGGAGAGACGTCTATGGAACGAAAAGGAGAAGCAACGAAACATCAGCTGGCGGAAAGCTTTAAAGAACTGATGTTGAAAGGCTCATTTGATAAAATTACCATTCGGATGATAACAGAGCAGGCGGGAGTGATCCGGCCTACTTTTTATAACTATTTTCAGGACAAATATGAAGTGATGGAGTGGCTTCTGGAAGAAGAAGTCTTCCGACCGATTTTTGAGATGGTGGAAGACGGGATGGAACGGGAAGCAATCTATCTGCTGTTTCGGAAGATGGAGAAAGATCAGCAGTATTATCAGAAAGCGTTTGAGGTCACCGGACAGAACGGGTTTGAAGAGATTCTGGCAGGCAAGCTTCGCAAGCTGATCCGACAGATGATGAAAAATCATAAGATCACACTTCAGAAACTGGAAGGTCTGAGAGATATCAATATCTTTCTGGAATTTCATACACTTACGGTAGTCAATGGCTTAAAATACTGGCTGACCAGCCGGGAAGTACATATGAGCGCGGACGAAGCACTGGAATTTTACCGGTTTTTGATGTCCCATCCGATTCTGGATGTGGTAGGACAGGTGGAGGATTATACAGAGCAGGAACAGACAGAGGGCTGACGGTATGAGTGAATTACAGGATTGGAAAAGAGATGGATTCCGGGGCGAGAAAATGATCGTGCTGCCGACGGAGTCTTTTCAGGATTATGTAGAACATCCACTGGTAAGGAGGCTGTATCTGACGGATGTGGGAATATTTCCCCGCGCGGAATATCATTTCAGAGAACGAAAAGACGGAAGTTGAAGTTCCGGAAGAATGGCTTTCCGTATGTGTAAGATTATACTTTCACAGTGTATATCATGATGCAAAAATATATGTAAATGGCGAACTGGCAGGAGAACATAAGAATTCCGGATATACACCTTTTACAGTAAATATTTCCGAATACATAAAAGAGGGAAAAAATATAATTACGGTAGAAGCAGATAATCGTTTTTCGCCGGATATGCTTCCGGTAAATCGAAGCTTTGACTGGGCGAACGATGGAGGAATAATTCGTCCGGTAGAACTTTGGGTAACCGGAAAGCAATATATAAAGGAACTGACAATTACAGCAAAACCGGTAATCCTTGAAAAAGAAGGCTCTCAGATAAAAATAACCTGCAGAAACAATTTACCGAGTTATACAGTTCAGGGATACAGTCTTCTGGTTCTTGACAAAGAAAACAAGAAGGAGATCAGGATACCAAAGCTACTCCCGGGCATGAGTTGGACAACGATTCTGGAAAAAGGGGATGTTACGGTTCAGATCTTACGGCCGAATGGTGAGGTTGTGGTAGAAAAATAAAATTACGGGATGGAAAGTCCTGATTAAAGATTAAGATGTGATATTCATGAATAAAAAGGAACTTGCAATGCCTGAATTGAAACAGTCATACAAGTTCCTTTCTCTTGAATTACATATCAATAATTGATCCATTGGTCCAATTATTGATTTAAGCAGTCACTTTCTCATCCAAAGCCCTGACATCATCTATCGTAAGTTCTGCTATTTTAGCGATTTCTTCATATGTCAGTTTTCCGGACTCCAGCATTCCTTTTGCATCTTTGATCGCTTTTGCACGTTCTGTTTCATTTCTCATCTCTTCCATCACTCTGCTCATAGTTGCAACCCCCTTCTCATCTTCTTTAAAATACCGAACCCGGTCCGCCAGAATTTTATAATTCATTTTTCCGGCATTTGTACAGTAAAAATCATACATCAGTTTTCCTAACGCGGATTCATCGTGTATCTGTGAGTTCACATATATGATATGCGCTTCATCACCAAATAATTTACCTGTCTCTATTACTGTTCTGTCGACATGATAGATCGGTAACCCTTCTTTCATTATATCATTTTCCGTGATAAAAATAATATAGGATTCACACAAATTTTCATATTTTTCACCAGGTTCCGTTACATTGGAATCAATAAGGCTGCTGTTATATCTTGCCCGTTTTACCGCAGCACCCTTATCGCTTCTCTGGATTTCGATATTGTATACTTTGTTATCCGTATCAACAGCCAGTATGTCCAGAATTATCGAACGCCCCTGCAGATTCTTGATATCCTGCTGTCCTTTTACATGCAGCACTTTCAGGTCTGCTCGCTTCAAAATAATCTGAAGCAAAAGTTCTGTACATGCCTTGTCCTCAAATACCTTTTGCATGAAATCATCATCCAGCAATCTCAGCCCCCTGAGACGCCGCAAATCTTCTTCATGCTTCCGGGCAAAATCGATTTGTTTTGCATCGTTTTTTCCCATGCTATCGCTTTTCATCCTTTCGTCTGTTTGTGTTTTTCATATGGGGAATCAGATAACCGAATGGTCTTAGAATTGTTTCCCAGATATGTCTAAACTTAGAATAGCATATGTGCTATACGATGTCAACTCTTACTGTGCTTTTATTATATTAGCCATTGTGCAATCATCCATCCCGTATTACAATCAATCATAGAGTATTATGAATGAAAGATAATCGCAGATTTTCACAAAATGAAGGAAATATATCAAAATAAGAAAGAAAACTTGCAAAATAATAAAGACGGAAGGAACAGGGAGATGACATTCAGAGAACAGATCAGAAATCTTGCCGGCAGTCAGTCCTACAGCAGAGGGATGCAGATTTATAACAGAGGAAAAGTATTGCGTTTCCATATAGAAGAAGCAGAAGGTGTTCATGCGGATGAAAATGTGATTATCGAAGCGGATGTGGAAGGAAGCCGCAGTACACCATACCATGTGTATCTGATGTGGAATACGGTCTGGGAAGATCTTGTTGAGTCAGAGTGCAGCTGTCCGGCTTTCTGGGAGTATGATGGGATATGTAAGCATTGTGTGGCGGTTCTTCTGAGATATTACTATGAGACAAAGAATCGGACGGGTCAGATGAATTTGATGCAGATACCGGGTATACAAAAGGGAATGGCAAGAAAAACAACAGGAAGTATCCAGCAGCTGCTTCAAAAAGGTGCACTGGTGAAAAGTCTTCCCATGATTCAGGGGGATATCTGTGGAAAAGTCCGTCTGGAACCGCATATGGTTGTGGAAAACACCGGGATCACCGTCAGCTTCAAGCTTGGAATCAACCGGATGTATGTACTGAAAGATGTTTTCGGTTTTGCAAGAGCGATAGAAAACCATGAGAAAGTTTTTTATGGGAAAAATCTGCAGTTTATCCATGCTGTTGAATCGTTCGTTCCACAGTCCCGACCACTGGTATCTTTTCTTGTGCAGTGGGCAGAGAAAAATGAATATCGGTATGGAGGATATCACAGCTATTATTCGGTTTATGGGAATGCCAGGGAAAAACAGATTGATTTGTCTGCCAATGATATGGAAACTTTTCTGGAGCTAATGAAGGGACAGGAGATCCTGGCATCCGTGTTTTACATGGATGAGAAGCCGTGGAAAATTGTGGAACAGATACCGGAGAGAACGATGAAGATTCTGGGAAAAACGGATGGAATTGAAGTAAGTATCAATCGATTGTCGGGAATAAGAGGAAACAGATACAATATATTTTTTTCGGGTAATCAGATTATGATGGAACCGATGAAAAGAATGGAACCGGTAAAAGAATTCCTGGAATGCATGGCGGAGATCCCGGAACGGAAGATTTTTGTGGAAAAGACAGATGTTCCGTTGTTTTGTATGGAACTTCTTCCGGCGTTGGAACAGTGTTTTGAATGTACAAAAGAAAATTTTGATGAACAGCAGTATGGTGTGGCTATTCCGGAGTTTTCGATCTATCTGGATGCACCACAAACAGATATGATCACCTGCAGACCGCAGGTGCAATATGATAAAAAAGTATACAGTCTGTATGAGACCAGGGATGTGGCACTGCGGGATCTTGGAAAAGAAGCGGCAGTACGGGAAGTGATTCAGCGGTACGGGGAAGCATATGACGAACGACAGAAAGCTATGGTGATTACGGATGAGGATAAAATATATGATCTCCTGACAGAAGGAATTCCGGTATTTCAGCAGCTGGGGGAGGTATATATATCAGATACGCTGAAAGGAATGCAGGTGCATCCGTCACCGAAAGTTGCGGTAGGAGTATCGATTGACAGTGGTCTGATGCAGCTGAAAATGACAGCGGGAGAAATGTCAAAAGAGGAACTGATCGATATTCTGTCACGTTATAATAAAAGGAAAAAATATTATCGTCTGAAGGACGGAAGCTTCGTTCAGAAAGAAGACAGTGGTCTGGATATACTGGTAGATCTGAAGGAAACGCTGCAGCTGACAGATCAGCAGCTGATGCAGGAGAGCGTTCCGGTGGATACCTACCGGGCGTTGTATATAGATCAGCAATTACGGGAAAATCCGGTGATTTCTTCGGTGAGGGATAAGAATTTTCGTTCTCTGATCCGTAACATGAAAACTGTAGAAGACAATGATTTTGAGATTCCGGCGGAACTTGAACCGATCCTGCGCGGATATCAGAAGACAGGTTTTCTGTGGTTAAAAACGCTCAGTGCGAATGGATTTGGCGGAATCCTCGCCGATGATATGGGACTTGGAAAAACGTTGCAGGTGATCTGCTATCTGCTTTCCGAGTATCAGGAACGTGAAATACAGGAAAAAAGTAAGAAAGAGCCGGTGGAAAAAGAGCAGGATATCGAGAATGAGGGACGGCAGCGGGAAAAGAAGAGCTCAGATGACCGGCTGCGGCGGAATGCGCTGATCGTTGCACCGGCTTCCCTGGTCTATAACTGGAACAGTGAACTGGAACGTTTTGCTCCCCGGCTTGCAGTAAGAATGATCGTAGGAACGGCTGCGCAGCGCCGCACACTTCTGGAAGCAGCAGACGAGAGAGAGATTCTGATAACTTCCTATGATCTGCTCCGCAGAGACATCGATTTCTATAAAAAGTACCGTTTCCGCTGCCAGATCATCGATGAAGCACAGTATATCAAAAACCACAGCACCCAGGCTGCAAAAGCTGTGAAAAAGATCCAGGCAGACACCCGGTTTGCCCTCACAGGAACACCGGTAGAGAACCGGCTGAGTGAACTGTGGAGCATCTTTGATTATCTGATGCCCGGATTTTTATATAGCTATTCCCGCTTCCGTGAGGAACTGGAAGTACAGATTGTCCAGCATGAGAGCGAGGAAGCCAGTGAACGGCTGCGAAAAATGATCCGACCTTTTGTGCTGCGAAGACTGAAGAAAGATGTACTGCGAGATCTTCCGGAAAAACTGGAAGAAAATATGTATACCCGTCTGGAAGGAGAGCAGCAGAAGTTATACGATGCGCATGTAAAACGGATGAAACTTCTGTTAGATAAACAGAGCGAGGAAGAATTCAATACTTCCAAAATCGTTATCTTATCCGAACTGACCAAACTGCGTCAGATCTGCTGTGACCCGGCATTGCTTTTTGAAGAATATAAAGGAGAGTCGGCAAAACTTGAGATGTGTGTGGATCTGATTCGAAACGCGGTGGAAAACGGACATAAGATCCTTGTATTTTCCCAGTTTACCACGATGTTGAGCCGGCTGGCAGACCGGCTGGAGAAAGAAGAAACCGCGTACTATATGCTGACCGGTTCGACCGGAAAGGAAAAGCGGGCAAAGCTGGTGGAGGAGTTTAATAAAGAAGATAACCCAACAGCTGTTTTTCTGATCTCCCTGAAAGCCGGAGGAACCGGTCTGAATCTGACGGCGGCGGATATTGTGATCCACTACGATCCGTGGTGGAATCTGGCAGTCCAGAACCAGGCTACTGACCGGGCTCACAGAATCGGGCAGAAAAATGTAGTCAATGTATACAAACTGATTGCTAAGGATACGATTGAAGAAAATATTGTAAAGCTGCAGGAGAAAAAACATGCCCTGGCGGATCAGATACTGAGTGGCGAGGATATGGGAAGCGGCAGTTTTTCCAGAGAAGAGATTCTGGAACTGCTGGGTAGCAAGTAAGAATCTGGGGTAACTGTTCAGAAGCTACTGCGAAGATACTGAACAGTTACAGGTTGAAAGATAATTCTGGGAGAAGGTATATATTAATCCATCCTTTCACCCAGGATTATTTTTTTCAGCTCTCTTGCTCCGGAATTCAGAGGGTGCTGATGATCATGAACCAGGCATATGTGGCGAAGGGGCAGCTTTTCGGATATTGCAATCTGAAGAACCTCCTGTTTTGCCAGAGATTCCAAAGCCATAGGTTCCGGAAGAAATGCCAGTCCCAGATTGTTTTTTACCAGAGGGAGGATCTGGTCTGTAGTAGCAGCCTCAGTATCAGGTATGAGTTCCAGCTCCTGGGAAAGAAAAAGCTGATTATAGAACTGAAAAGTGGCAGTTTCTCTCCCCAGGCAGATGAAAGGATATTTCTTCAAATCTGAAAAACAAAGTTCCTTTTCGGAAAGAGCGGAAAAAGAAGGTCCACCGATAAGGATTTCCCGGAAGGACTGCAGCGGAGTAAGGTGCAGTGGCGGTTCCGCAGGAACAGGGGTTGATAAAACAGCAAAATCGATTTTTCCGCTTTTTACAGCTGCGATAGCCTGGGGTGAAGAGTAGTTATAGATTTTCAGTCGAATTCCCGGATATGCGGTACGGAAAGTCTTCAACTTACAAAGCAGAAAAATATTCAGCGCCGTCTCTGTGGCTCCGATAGTAACGCTCCCGTGGGTCAGAGAAGCACTGTCAGATAACTCCTCCTCAGCGATAAATAATTGAGCCATGGCAACAGAAACGTGGGTGTAGAGCTGCTCGCCTTCCGGAGTGAGCTGTATCCCTCGATTGGTGCGGATAAATAAAGTGTTGTGCAGCTGCTGTTCCAGACAGTTCATAGCCCGGGTTACATTTGGCTGCGTGCTTCCCAGTGCCCGGGCAGCCTTCGTGAAACTGCCATATTTGGCAACATAATAAAAAATTTTATAGTATTCAAAATTAACGTTCATGGGCGTACCTCTGATATATCAAAAAATAATATATAACATATCTATTATAGCTTTTACTTATTATTGTGTCCATAGTATAATTGTTCGGAATAAAAAGAGCAAGAAAAGTGAGGCAGCGAATATGAAAGAAAGTATGATTTTTCCAAGAGAAGAAAAAACGGAAATATTGTTCCAAAAGATTCTGGAAGATCCATGGGCCTGCGAAAAACTTCAGGAAACCTTCTGCAATTCGTGTTTATGTGGCGAAGAAACAGATGAGGTATTTTCGCCGGATCAATTTTCAAAAGCTTTATTTACGGCTTATCAAAATCGTGATCTCTCGGCATTCCTGATGGAAATCTGCCGGAATACCATGTTTGATCTTCTGCGAAATGCATGTCTGATTCCCTATCGTTTCGATGCAGACGGAATCAAAAATCCCGTGATCATGACCGACGGGCAGGGGAGACTTCTTCTTGAATACAGTAGTGTAGCTCATGAAAAAGAGTACAGACATTTCGAAGAGGTCTATCAACGTCTGGGAGCCGGAAGAAAAATGTATTTTGCAAAGGCTTATCGATACAGTCATTGTTATGACAGCCATATGGAAGTGGAACAGCAGATTCTTGAAAAAAATACAGGTGTGTTATTGATTCATGAACTGCCGGATACTGTAAAAAAGAAAGAAACAGAAGCTCAGGCATATGCAGCTGTTTGGGATCTGATGGCAAAACTGGAAAAGAATCTGCCCATGGCTTTTGTTTTTTACGGCCAGGACACATTGCTGGAAAATAATAAAACATATGACGAGATCGGTATTTTTCTGCCAAACTCTCACTTTTTAAAAAATCTGGAACGTCATGTGGCGAAGGCGGAGGCGATTCTTTATGGCTGATAAAGAAAGTGTGGTAAGACAGACATCGGAATATACGGATATTATGGAAAAAAATCATATGGAAATTCCATGGCATGATTATGCCAAGGCAGACAGCAATGTGCTGATCGCAGAGGCGGATCTGATTGAAAAAGCATCTGTGATCGGCAGGGTAGGACTTATGATGCTTTCCTGTGGAACCGGTGCCTGGCGTGTACGCACCTCTATGAATCGGTTGTCCAAAGAGCTGGGAGTGACCTGTACCGTGGATGTTGGACTGATGTCCATCGGGTTTAACTGCTTCGACGGGACAGATTGTGTTTCCCAGTCCTTAAGTATAGCCAATACAGGAGTCAATACATCCAAACTTTATCGGATGGAGCGGTTTGTAGAAAACTTTCCGAAGATCGAGAAACAGCTAACGGGAGAGGAGATCCACAAACGTCTGGATGAAATAGAACAGATTCATGCGCTCTATTCGCCCTGGAAGCTGGGAGTGGCTGCGGCGCTGGCGTGTGGCGCTTTTACGTTTCTTCTCGGCGGAGGACCGGTGGAGATGCTGTTTGCCTTTATTGCCGCAGGTATCGGTAATTTCATCCGTACCAGGATGATAAAGCATCATTATACCTTATTCTTAAATATTGCAGTTTCCGTATCAGCGGCATGTCTGATCTATGCAATCTGTCTTAATCTGGCGGAAAGCCTGCTCCATATATCGGCGGCTCATGAGGCAGGGTATATCTGCTCCATGTTATTTATCATTCCGGGATTTCCTTTTATCACCAGCGGAATCGACCTGGCGAAACTGGATTTGCGTTCCGGTCTGGAAAGACTGACCTATGCGTTGATCATCATACTGGTGGCAACCATGGGAGCCTGGATCACGGCAATGATCCTGAAATTACAGCCGGAGGATTTTATAGCAGTACACCTGGGAACGGCATCCAGGCTGATTTTTCGTCTATGTGCCAGCTTTTGCGGTGTTCTTGGATTTTCTATTATGTTTAACAGTTCTATTCCCATGGCCTCCACGGCAGCGATGATCGGAGCAGTAGCCAATACTCTGCGGTTGTCCCTGATCGATTTTACCGGGATGCCGGCGGCTGTAGCTGCATTTACCGGGGCACTGGCAGCTGGACTGCTGGCGTCGCTGATCAAAAAAAACAACGGATATCCAAGAATTTCACTTACAGTTCCTTCAATTGTTATTATGGTGCCGGGATTGTATTTTTATCGAGGATTTTATAACCTTGGAGTCATGTCCCTAAATGAAGCGGTCTCCTGGCTGGCTGCGGCAATATTGATTGTAGTGGCACTGCCTCTGGGACTTATTTTTGCAAGGATATTTACGGACAGGACTTTTCGGTATTGTACCTGATATATATCCTGAAAAGTGATGTTTCATTCGATAGTTTGTATGAAGAAAATATTATTGTCGAAAGAAATCTTTGCAGATTTTACTTGGGGTCATAGAAAAAGAGAGTGTTTTTTGATCTGTATATTGCATAAAAATACACAATAAAATGTAAAGTGTGATATAATGGAGAAAAGTCAGTTGCTGTCCGGTATTCCCGGGAATATTGAACAGATACCAATTTGATTACTACATAAAATTATACAATGACGGAGGATTTTTACATGAAAGTAGGATTAGCAGGAACAGGATGGAGAGCACAGATGTATGTGCGTGTAATGAAAGCACTGGGAGAAGAATTTGAAGTATCGGCAGTGTATGTGCATTCAGAGTCCAGCAGGGAGCGGGAAGAGAAAAATTTCCCGGGGAAGGTGTATACAGACTATGACGAATTTCTGGCAACAAAGCCGGACTGTGTAGTCTTTATGTTAAAATACGGTGCTGCACTTCCATTTGCCGAGAAAGCCATGGAACAGGGAATTCCGGTTCTGTGTGAGACACCGCCGGCAGCAACAGTAGAGGAATTACAGGCCTGGTATCAGGCAAAAGAAAAATACAACGGAAAAGTACAGGTGGCAGAACAGTATTGCTTCCAGCCTTATTATCAGGCACTGATCCATATGATCGACCAGGGTAAACTGGGAACGATCAGCAATCTGGATATTTCCCAGGCCCATGATTACCATGGCATGAGCGTGATGCGACGATTACTCGGCACAGGTATGGAAAACTGCAGGATCACAGCCAGAACCTATGATTTTCCGGTGAATTATCACTGCGGAAGAGAGGGCCTTCATAAGGGGGAAAAAACCATCGTGGACACAAGAAAACGTGCAGAATTTGTCTTCCCGGATGGAAAGGTTGGGTTCTTTGATTTTGCCGGTGAGCAGTATTTTAACTATTTCCGTACCCGTCATCTGACCCTTCAGGGAGATTGCGGAGAAGTTCATGATCAGCAGGCAGCCTGGCTTGGTCAGGACGGTTATCCGGTCCAGGGAAGCATCCAGAGAGACGAACTGGGACAGTATTCTAACCTGGAAGGCTACGGAATGAGAAGTCTGAGGCTGAACGGAGAGATTCTGTATAGAAATCCATATGCAGACAGAGATCTTCGTCTGACAGACGAGGAAATCGCTGTTGCCCAGATGATGGAAGGCATGAAAACATATGTAGAGACAGGAAAGGAAGTGTATCCGCTGGAAGAGGCACTGCAGGACACCTATCTGTTTCTGATGATGGATGAAGCGGCGAAGGAAGGAAAAGAGATCCAGACCCAGGATCAATGCTGGAAAAAACAGTAATGTATAAAATAAAAAACTTGAAATATCGTTTTTGACAGAGTATACTTTACCGCTGGAAAAATAAAACAACTGGGAGAATAAGACAGAAGGTTGTGTAGAAATGAGGGAAGATCATTGAAACAAAGTTCAGGGCGACAGATGTCAGAATCTTTTCTGACAGCAGCTTTTTTATCTATATCCGGCGGTTTGCAGGATGCCTATACCTATATATGCAGAGGCGAGGTATTTGCCAATGCACAGACAGGAAACATTGTGCTCTTAAGTCAGAGCCTTGTGGAACGAAAATGGTCCACGGTGATCCATTACCTGATCCCATTGGGATTTTTTGCCATGGGAATCGTAGTGGCAGAAGGTATCCGGCAAAAATATAAAAATGTACAGAGGATTCACTGGAGACAGTTGGTTTTACTGATGGAAATGCTTTTACTGCTTGTGGTCGGATTCCTTCCAACAGCATGCGACCTTCTGGCCAATGCCATGGTATCCTTTGCCTGTGCCATGCAGGTGCAGACCTTCCGTAAAGTCAATGGCTATGCATTTGCCAGCACCATGTGTATCGGCAATATCCGAAGCGGCATGGAATCTCTGTGTGTCTATGGAAAGACAAAGGATAAAGAAAAACTGTACAAAGCCGGTCATTATCTTGGAATCATCGGAATGTTTGCAGTAGGTGCCGCTGTCGGAGGCCATCTGATCCTCCTGCTACATGAACGAACCATATGGGTTTCCTGTGGATTGCTTTTCGTGGGATTCCTCCTGATGTTTATCAAAGAAGAACTGGAAGAACATCCCCAGATCCTGGAAGAAGAGCAGGAGATTCGCAAGAATATTCAAAATATCCGCGAGGAAGCCAAAGAAGTAGAAAACATTATTAAAGATGACCTGAAAAAATAAAACAGATCCGTATCTGTGTTGCTGTCCTGGATGATAGTTGCGGCATAGATACGGATCTTTCAGGTGTTACGGTATTGTTTGTTCCACTGATGTCGTCTGATCAGACGAAGTGTCCGGCCTGATATGCGGTTGGTGTGCATCCCATATGTTCCCGAAATACTTTGGTATAATAAGAAGAACTGGAAAACCCGCATAGATTACTGATTTCAGTAATAGACAGCTGCTGGTCAACTAACAACGGAAGGCTTTTCTCAATCCGGAAGGAAAGAAGATAATCAAATAAAGATTCGTTCATATGTTTTTTGAAAAAGCGACAACACTCACTCTGACAGATATTTGCAGTTGCAGCAATATCAGCCAGAGTGATTTTTTCCGCGTAATGTTCCTGAATGTACATCAGAATATTTTTCAGACGATCAGTATGCTTAGATTCACTGTTTCCGGAACTGCTTGTCTGATGGGAAAGGTGGTTCCATAGAAACATCCAGATATGGGTGAGTCGCCATTGCAATTCCATCTCATAAGTGGCGGAGGGCTGTTTGGAAAGCATCCAGATGGCAGACAGTTCATCCAGCACCTCCTTTTGCCAGGGAATGTCAGGAGAAAATACCAGACTATGCAGTCCGGGATGCTTTGTAATAGTGTTCAGATATTTATTCTGGATCACGCTGTCTTCATATCCGTAAAGAAAGCGTGGATGAAAGGTTGTGGAAATATAGATACAATCGGAATCATGACAGGAAGAACCGGTATGCAGACGGTTGCTGTTGCAGAAAAGCCCCTCACCGGCCTGCAGGTGATAGATGGTATCGTTGACCTGATATTGCATCTCGCCCTGAAGGAGAATCGTCAGCTCAATTTCTTTATGCCAGTGCCAGAGAAAAGACTTTCTTTCATAGCGGGAAAGCTGTTCGTAGCTTACGTTGACCGGGAAAGCATAGGTTCCGTGAGACTTTAATTCCTTTTTGTTGTTGTCTAACTGTAATTGCATGAAAAAACCTCAATATATTTATAAAGTAAGCTAATATAGTTATTGTGATGCTATATGATTCTCATTATAATGATAATTAGCAGATAGTCAATATCAGTATGTGAAAATAAAAAAGGAGAAGAAACATGAAAACAGCAAATGTAGCAGAAGCAGTAAAAAGTGAACATGCAGTTGCTCTGTTGAAACAGATGTACGGAGAGAACAGAGTAGAGGAAAATGCAGCAAGATACCAGCTGGTAGCGGATGGATTTGCCAAAGAATTCGGAGATAAAGCCTTTGAATTCTTCTCAGCACCGGGAAGAACAGAGATTGGCGGAAACCATACGGATCATAACCACGGAAAAGTCCTGGCAGGAAGTGTACATCTGGATTGTGTGGCAGCAGCAGCACCCAACGGAACCCACACTGTAAACCTGATCAGTGAAACATATAACCAGCATCTGGTGATCGATCTGGATGACTTGGCCCCGACAGAAAAAACAACGGGAACCGAACCGCTGTTAAAGGGTATCTTTGCAGGACTGCTGGAAAAAGGATGTAAAGTAGAAGGTTTTGATGCTTATGTAACTTCCAATGTGATCGGTGGGGCAGGGGTAAGCTCTTCCGCATCTTTTGAGATGCTGGTATGTGTCATTGTGGATCACCTGTTTAACGAAGGAAAGATTGGTGTTGTTACTTATGCAAAAGCAGGACAGTATGCAGAAAATAAATACTGGCTGAAAGGCTCAGGTCTTCTGGATCAGCTGGCATGCGCTGTTGGCGGTATGATTACCATTGATTTTGCAGATATCGAAAATCCGGCCATCCGTGAGATCAAATGTGATTTTGATGAGATGGGCCATGATCTGGTTATCATCAACACCGGAAAAGGTCATGCAGATCTGAGTGCAGAGTATTCTGCAGTTCCGAATGAAATGAAAAAAGTAGCAGAATACTTCGGAAAAGAAGTTCTGGAACAGTGCAGGGAAGATGATGTGATTGAGAATGTAAAAGCTATTCGTGAATTCGCCGGTGATCGTGCGGTTCTGCGTGCATTCCACTTCTTTGAAGAAAACAAACGTGTGGATGCAGAAGTAGAAGCACTGGAAAAGAAAGATTTTGCCACCTTCTTTAACAAAATCACAGAGTCCGGAGATTCTTCCTGGAAATGGCTGCAGAACTGCTACTGCAACGAGACTCCGGATGAGCAGTCCATCACGGTTGCTCTGGCTTTGACCAAACTGTATCTGGATAAGATCGGTCGTGGCGTGTGCCGTGTTCACGGAGGAGGATTTGCCGGCGTTATTGCTGCATTTCTTCCAAAAGAAGAAACAGAAGGATTTACAAAATATATCGACAAGGCACTGGGAGAGGGTTCTGCATATGTTATGCATATCCGTCCGCAGGGAGCTGTAAAAGTAGAATTCTAAGTATCTGAAAAAGGGTCTGCAAAGAAGAAGAAAATTCGAATTTGCAGACCCTTTTTATAAAATAAAACATTACGCATAATAAGACAACCAACACGAATAGTCAAAAAATAATAAAAAACCCTCAAAAAGCAAATACATAATTTGCTTTTGCAATTGTGAAAATATGCACAATATGAATTGTCGGACAGGAGAAATATAATTGTAAGAACACAGACAGTGCGAACCGAAAAAATGGCGAATAGCGCTGTGCGGTAAAGGTGGTGATTACAATTATAAGCTACGCGCCCGTGTGGAAGACAATGAGGGAAAAGTGCATTACGCAGTACGAACTGCTTCATCGGGGAATCGATAACAGAACATTAGATACTCTGCGTAAGAATGGAAATATGACATTATATACGTTGGAGAAAATCTGTAAAGCTTTAGATTGTAATCCTGAAGAAGTAGTAGAATTTACAGATGATGAAGATAACAGTTCCGAAAGGGAATAAAAATAAATGAGTGGGAAAAAAGAATGATTTTCAGCAGTCGAAAAGTAAATGAGCTTTATCAAAGATATTGCAGACAGGTGCTGAAAATCTTACGCAGTCCGTCTTATGATCTGACAGGTGAAGAATGTCGGGAAATATGGGATGAGATCTGGAAAGAGGCGATGCGCAGAAAAAGGGAACTTCGGAAGCTAAAGAGTGAAGAAGAGAGGCAGAGCTGGATATTGGTTGTTGTAAAAAGAAAGCTGGAAGAAAGAAAATCGAAAGACAAAAGTCACAGATTATGAGACAAAAGAAGAAAGAATTATGGTAGAATGTGGGTAACTGGAAAATCAGACAGTTACCTTTTTTGTTGTGACAGATATGAGTGACAGAAGCCTGAAAGAAAATCCGGTGCATAGATATTTCAGCAAAGAGAAACAATGAAGATCAGAAAACAGGAGGTGGGACAATGAAAAAATGGCTCATGATGCTGGCGGTACTTGTTACGTTCTGTCTGGTGGGATGCGGGGAAAAGCCGATGACAGCAGTGTATTTTCATACAGATGATAACAGCTGGTATTTTGCGGATCTGGACACGGACACGATTTTCTCCGGAACGATACCGGATAAGCTTACGGATGAGAATGGAAAGAAGCTGACAGAAGAAGATATGACGGACGGAGATGTTTACCTGATTTATGGAGATAGTATCATGCTGGAAAGCTTCCCGGGACAGTATCCGGGAATTACAAAGATGGTACGGAAAGAACAGGGCAATCAGGAAAAAGCCGATCAGTACCGGCAGGAACTGTCTTCCATGATGCGTCCGGTGGCTGTCGAGTGAAAAAATAAGTTACTGTTCACTCCGTGCCCAACAACTAAAATAAAACTTTTTTACACTAAAGTGTTGACAAATGAAAGAATAGAGCATAGAATAAGGCTATCAAAAGCAAAACCGATGAGAAAGAGGAGTAAGCTTTAAAAGAAATTTCAGAGAGCGGCAGGTGGTGTGATTGTCGCATGGATTTTATAGCTGAATGGACTTTCGAGGGCAGCCCGAAATAAAGATTTTAAAGAGTAGGCACTGCCGGGAACCAAACCCGTTATCAATGAGGAACGTATGTTAGTACGTGTAAAGTGGACGATTCGTCAATTTGAGTGGTACCGCGATAATAAAGAATTTTATTACCGTCTCAAGCATAATTAGCTTGAGGCGGTTTTTGTTTTATAAAAAACAAAAATTCCATCTCTTTTGCTTTTGAAACACTAAAAAAGGAAAAGAAAAGGAGAAAGAAATTATGAAGAAGAAAGTACTGGCAGTAATCTTAGGAGCAGTAATGGTAGCATCTATGGCAGGTTGCGGAGGAAGCGATACCAAGACTACAGATACAGCAGCAACAGAAACGACAGACAGCACCGATGATGCAGAAAACACAGAAACAGCAGAAGCTACAGATGGAGAAAGCTATACTATCGGTATTTCCCAGTTCGCAGAGCACGGTTCTCTGGATAACTGTCGTGAGGGATTTCTGGAAGGTCTGAAAGAAGAGGGTATCGAAGAGGGCAAGAACCTGACCGTAAAAGTAAATAATGCAGATGCAGATATGGGAACCGCATCCCAGATTGCACAGAGCTTTGTGACAGATAACATGGATCTGATCTGTGCAATTGCAACACCAAGTGCTCAGGCTGCCTACAACGCAGCAATGGGAAAAGGGATACCGGTTGTATACACCGCAGTTACCAATCCGGTAGAAGCAGAACTTGCAACGGATGACAAAATGCCGGTAGGTGCAGTTACAGGAACCAGCGATCAGCTTCCGGTAGAAGCACAGTTAAAGATGATCCGTGAGATCCTTCCGGATGCAAAAACCATCGGAATCCTTTACACCACCAGCGAAGCAAACTCTGTATACAGCATCAGTCAGTACGAAGAGCTGGCAGATCAGTATGGATTTACCCTGGAGACCGCAGGAATCACCAGCAGCTCCGAGATTTCTCTTGCAACCGCAGATCTGCTGACGAAAGTAGACTGCCTGACCAACCTGACAGATAACACGGTAGTCAGCTCTCTCCCGGCGATTCTGGATCAGGCAAACGAAAAAGGGATTCCGGTATTCGGAAGTGAAATCGAACAGGTGAAGATCGGATGTCTGGCGGCAGAAGGAATCGACTATGTCAGCCTTGGAAAAGACACTGGTAAGATGGCAGCGAAAATCCTGAAGGGAGAAGTAAAAGCAGAAGATATGGAATACCAGCTGCTGACAGAAAGTAACCTGTATGTAAACGAAAAAGTAGCAGAAAATCTTGGAATCACAGTTCCGGACAGCATGAACGACCGTGCAGTGGAAACATTTTCCGAGATTTCCGAGGGCTAAATAAAAGCGGAGGAAAAATGTGATGGATTTTATCATGACGATTGTGGAGCAGGGTCTGATCTACGGCATCCTGACTCTGGGTATTTATATAACATATAAGATTCTGGATTTTCCGGATCTGACTGTAGACGGAAGTTTCCCTCTGGGAGCAGCTGTGACAGCGGCACTGATTACACGTGGGGTTAATCCGTATCTGACTATACCGATAGCATTTCTGGTCGGTGTTCTGGCAGGTATCTGCACCGGTCTGATCCATGTGAAATGCAAAGTCCGTGACCTGTTATCCGGAATTATCATGATGACCGCACTGTACACTGTAAATCTGAAAATAGCGGGAACCAATAACGTTCCTCTGTTTTCTCAGGAAACTATGTTTAAAAACGGTATGCTGGAATCCCTCTTCGGAGAAACGATTCCGGGATACATGAAGATCGTTCTGATCTTACTTGTTGTTCTGATCGCAAAATTCCTGCTGGATTTTTATTTGCAGACCAAATCCGGGTATCTGCTGCGTGCAGTAGGAGATAACGATAATCTGGTAACTGCTCTGGCAAAAGACAAAGGAAATGTTAAGATTCTCGGTCTTGCTATCTCCAACGGACTGGTGGCTTTATCCGGTTGTGTATTTGCACAGGAACAGAAAGTATTCGATATTTCAACAGGTACCGGCTCTATGGTCATCGGTCTTGCCAGCGTCATCATCGGAACCAGCCTGTTTAAGAAACTGACATTTGTAAAAACGACAACAGCGGTTATCATCGGCTCGATTCTCTATAAGGGATGTGTGGCGATAGCCATCCGCTTCTTTGATCCACAGTCCATGAAACTGATCACTGCCGTACTGTTCCTGGTGATCCTTGTCATCAGTATGGAAAGAAAACAGAAAGCCAAAGGCATGGCAGCAGGTCAGAAAGGAGGAAAAAATGCTTGAACTTCAACATATTCATAAATATTATAATCCGGGTACGGTAAATGAAATGTGCCTGTTCGAGGATTTTAATCTTTCTATTAAAAAAGGGCAGTTTGTATCCGTAGTGGGGAGCAATGGTTCCGGAAAAACTTCTATGTTAAACATCGTATGCGGAAGCATCACCCCGGACAGCGGGAAGATACTCATTGAAGGGCAGGATATTACCAAAGAAAAAGAATACCGTCGTCTGCGCAGAATCGGACGGGTATACCAGAACCCGGCAATGGGCACTTGTCCGAATATGACCATTCTGGAAAATATGTCCATGGCAGATCACAAAGGAAAATTCTTTGGTCTGAGCATGGGAACAAATAAGAGCAGAATCCCGTTCTATCAGGAACAATTGCGTCAGCTGAATCTGGGGCTGGAAGATAAGCTCCATGTAAAAGTCGGTTCTTTATCCGGCGGGCAAAGACAGGCAATGTCGCTTCTGATGTCTACGATGACACCGATTGACTTTCTGATTCTGGATGAACATACAGCTGCGCTGGATCCGAAGACTGCAGAACTGATTATGGAGCTTACCGATAAAGTTGTACGGGAGAAACAATTGACCACTATTATGGTTACCCATAATCTTCGTTATGCAGTGGAATACGGTGACCGCCTGCTGATGATGCATCAGGGACATGCAGTGATGGATCTGGAAGGAGACGAAAAGAAAAATATGAACGTTGATACGATTTTGGAGAAATTTAATGAAATCAGTATCGAATGTGGCAATTAACAAATTACGCGATGGATCAGTATCTTCACGATCACCTTCGGAGATGACATATAAACCATAACAGAAACAGACAAACAGACCGTCAGGAAGTGTGGGAAACATCCTGGTGGTCTGTTTTTTTGAACTGCACACTCGAATCTGTATCCTGCGTGAATGATACAGTTATTTACGAAACGATGTACTGGTGAGTCAATCAAGTGTCAGAAATATAGTAAAAAACATGAATAAATAAATTATAAGAAAAATTTAAAAAAATTATTGACAAATCCGGGCAGCGGTGGTATCCTATCAGAGTTGCGTCTGAGAGATCTCACAGAGATCACAAAGCTGTCAAAAAGAAATGAAAAAAGTTCTTGACAACAGCCGGTTGGATGTGATAAGATATCAAAGTTGCTGCAAGAGAGAAACAAAAACAACTTCAAAAAAGTTGAAAAAAGTTCTTGACAGGCAGGAAACGACATGATATAATAGCAAAGCTGTTTGAGACAAACGGCAATGCAAAACCGATCTTTGATAACTGAACAGTGAAACACATTCCTCGAAAGTTCTTTTTAAAATCATAAAAACGAACGATCGAAAGATCCTTAAAAAACAGTAAAAGGGATAAATTAGCCAAGAGTTGATTTTGACCTGGAGCAAACATTTATTTAGAGAGTTTGATCCTGGCTCAGGATGAACGCTGGCGGCGTGCTTAACACATGCAAG
>OIWK01000129.1_pt1 | contig 71599 bp, 79 predicted proteins | sample 1587401 | NCBI WGS metagenome assembly OIWK01 (sample SAMEA3888911, study PRJEB22519) | human gut metagenome | biome: human gut; feature: human-associated habitat; material: faeces | place: Denmark | collected 2009 | reverse complement strand
TATCACCCGGAAAAAATGTTGCCAGTGTAGAGCTGTTCCAGTCTGTGGAAAACGGAAGATACGGTGTTGCCTCCGTGCAGGCAGTCATGATCCTTCTGGTTACGGCGGCAGTGAATATTGCCTCCATGTATTTGTTTTTGGGAAAGGAGAAGAAGCGAAATGTATCTGGAACTGACCGGTGTACGAAAGATGTATGATGAAGATAACGGAGTAAAACAGATAGATCTGGCGGTGGAAAAGGGAATGCTCCTGACACTTCTCGGGCCTTCCGGATGCGGAAAAACGACCCTCTTAAATCTGTTGGGCGGCTTTTTAAAGCCGGATGCCGGAAGCATTTTTCTGGATGGACAGGAGATTACTTCCTGTGTGCCGGAGGAACGCCCGGTATCTACAGTCTTTCAGAGTTATGCTCTGTTTCCGCACATGAATGTCCTGGAAAATGTGTGTTATGGTCTGCGCTTTTTTCACCGGATGAAGAAACGGGACGCAGTACCGGTGGCAGAGAAATATCTTGATATTGTGGGCCTTTCGGAGTATGAAAAGGCTCCGGTCACGGCACTTTCCGGCGGTCAGCAGCAAAGGCTCTGTATTGCGAGAGCACTTGCGGTGAAACCGGAGGTACTTTTGATGGATGAGCCGACATCGGCACTGGATCCGATCTCTACATCAAAGATTGAGGACCTCGTAATTGAGCTAAAGAAAGATTATACGATTATCATGGTAACGCATAATATGCAGCAGGCGGTGCGTGTGTCGGATAAGACAGCATTCTTTTTGCTGGGAGAAGTCATAGAATATGGCGAAACAGAGCAAATCTTTTCTATGCCAAAAGAGAAAAAGACAGAAGATTATATTACGGGTAGATTTGGATAAGGAGGACGTATGAGAAATCGATTTGATAGACAGTTGGAAGAACTTCATGTAGAACTGATTGAAATGGGAAGCATGTGTGAAGATGTGATACGAAAGACATCCAAGCTCTTACAATCCGGAGATATAAAGGTGGCAAAAGAAATCCGTAAGGAAGATTGCAATATAGATGATCAGGAGCGTCTGGTGGAGAGTCTTTGTTTGAAACTTCTTTTGCAGCAGCAGCCCGTGGCAAAAGATTTGCGCAAGGTTTCTGCAGCTTTAAAAATGATTACCGATATGGAGCGTATCGGGGATCAGGCGTCGGATATTGCAGAAATTATTGAAACAGCAGAATTTCATGTGCCAACGAGTGATGTGAAACTGAGCAAGATGGCAGAAACAACCATTACCATGGTAACCGAGAGTATTGATGCCTATGTAAAGCAGGATCTGGAGCTTGTGCGTGAGGTGATTGCACGCGATGATGAAGTGGATGATCTGTTTTTGGAAGTGCGTAAGGAGATTGCGGCAGGACTGGCCGAGGGAATAAATCCGACGCATAGTCTGGATCTTCTAATGATTGCAAAATACTTTGAACGTATCGGTGACCATGCAACCAATATTGCGGAGTGGGTGGAATTTTCCATTACAGGAACACACAAAGATGCAGATATTTTATAAAGGATATTTACAAAATGTCTGCTGTTGCAATACTATGATACATAGAAAGTACAGTAACAAAGCATATAAAATCTGGGAGAACAACATATGATTTATTATGTCGAAGATGAAAAAAATATCAGAGAACTGGTGGAATATGCACTGCTTGCAAATGGATTTGAGATTCGCTGTTTTGCAGATGGTGTGTCATTCTGGCAAGGTTTGCGGGAAGAAAAGAATCCGGAATTGATCCTTCTTGATATTATGTTGCCAGGGGAAAATGGTATGGAAATTCTGCATCGCCTGAAAGAAACTGCCGCAACCAAGGATATTCCTGTGATTATGGTTACCGCAAAGGGCAGCGAGTATGATAAAGTGCTAGGCCTTGATAGTGGAGCAGATGATTATATTGCAAAACCGTTTGGCATGATGGAACTGGTTTCGCGCATCAAAGCTGTATTGCGCCGGACACAAAAAGAGGAAGTGGATACAGATCTTTCCTATCAGGATATTCGCATTTGCAACGCGTCCCACAAGGTGTTTGTAGGCGACGAGGAAGTAGAGCTGACGAAGAAGGAATATAATCTGCTATCGTATCTGATTCGCAATCAGGGAGTGGTTCTTACCAGAGATCAACTTTTAAATAGCATCTGGGGTTATGATTTTGATGGAGAGACAAGAACGGTTGATGTCCATGTCCGTTCACTCCGTCAGAAATTGGGAAATGCAGGAGACTGCGTCACAACGGTTCGTGGAATAGGTTACCGGATAGGGGAATGATATGAAACAACGTATTTTTCGAAGCACAGCAATTTTGGTGGCACTGGCAATTTTGGTGACGTTTGCAACGTCATTTCTCTTTATGTATAAAAAATTAGAGAACAATATGGAGCAGCGTGTGGATAATGAGGTGAATTATCTTGCAACAGCTGTGGAAGAATTGGGCGATGCGGCACTAGAAACAGGTTTGGCCGATGGCTTGACGGGACGCATTACACTCATTGATGCGGCAGGAAACGTGTTATATGATTCTTATGAGGATCCGGCTTGTATGGAGAATCATGCGATGCGACCGGAAGTTGCACAGGCAATCAAAGAGGGATATGGAAGTGCAAACCGCTATTCTACGACATATGCAAAAAGAAGTTATTATGCAGCTGTTCGCCTGTCAAATGATCAGATTTTACGCGTGGGTGACACGATTGACAGCGTATATGGTGTGCTGTTTCCGGGTATCGGCATGCTTCTTCTTCCGCTTGCACTTCTTCTTGGATTGAGTTTTGTCATTATTGATAAGACGACAAAAAGAATGATGGAACCACTTTTGCATATTAATCTGGACGAACCACGAAAGGATGTGCAATATGATGAAATGGTACCATTCTTACGACGCATTGAAGAACAGAACGAAGCGCTAAAAGAGCAGATGCAGGAGCGAAATAAACAGCAACAGGAATATGCTGCAATTACGGAAAATATGAAAGATGGACTGATTGTGACAAACCGGCACCGGGTATTATCCATCAATCGTGCAGCACAGCGAATTTTTGAAATTCGACCGGAAGAATGTATGGGGCAAAATATTATTGTTGTCAACCGCAATCAGAAGCTAAAAGAAGTAGTGGATGGCGCACTTTCGGGAAAGGACATGATCAAGCATATGACCATAGATGATGTGATCTATGAATTGCATGGAAATCCGGTTATGCAAGATGGATACACTAGTGGTGTGGTTATTTTCATTATGGATGTAACGCAAAAAAAACAGTTAGAGATCATGCGGCAAGAATTTTCTGCAAATGTGTCACACGAATTAAAGACGCCACTGATGTCCATTTCGGGCTATGCAGAGTTGTTAAAAGATGGGATTGTGCGGCCGGAAGATCAGAAGGAATTTGCACAGCGCATTTATCAGGAAGCAGCACGACTGACGACGCTGGTGCAGGACATTATCCGGTTATCAAAATTAGACGATGAGAATCTGGAGCTGGAAAAAGAACCAATTGATTTGTTTGACATGAGCAAAGAAATCATAGAAACATTACAGCCGGCGGCAAAGAAGCGCGGAATTTCTCTCTCCTTTACGGGAAAACGTGTACAGATCAAAGGGATGCGGCAGATTATTTATGAGATGCTTTATAATGTCTGTGACAATGCAATCCATTATAATAAGGATGAGGGAAGCGTTGTAATTTCGTCGGAGGAGACGGAAGAAGGCATCTGCTGGCGCGTGGAAGATACCGGAATCGGTATTCCGCTGGCTGAACAGGAACGTATTTTTGAACGGTTCTATCGTGTAGATAAGAGCCATTCCCGTGCAACGGGTGGCACAGGATTGGGGTTATCTATTGTGAAACATGCAGCAGAACTCCATGGTGCACGAGTGCGTGTGGATTCTGTCGTTGATCAGGGAACAACCATTACGATTATTTTTCCCAAAGAATAGAACTGTAATCTGACGAATTTATGAGTGTTTGGTATGGCGTTTTTCATTGATCAAGTTACGCATGCGTTGGCGCAATTCATTGCCCTGTTTGCTGCGTTTAAATCCTTGTATACTAAGAAATGTACTCTTTTGAGCAGCAGAGGAGGATAGGAACAGATTCTCCAAACGTTCTTTTGTGAGGCGGTCGCGAAGTGCGGCTGCCTTTTCTTCTGCGAGTTCCTTGCGGACAAAAGCACTTTCCTGGATTTGTTCGGATTTTTCAATGGCGCTTTCAATGGCATCGGAGACGCTGGTGTCAAGTTTTTCATAGGCGTTTGCAAATTGCTCATTAATTTCCGCTTCAATACGATTGAAGTTTTGGGCGAAATTGGTAAGCGCGGAAACGGTCAATGCCATATCCATGCCAAAAACGAACATAAATGCAAGGGATAATCCCTCCATTAAATAAGGGTTGGTATTATGGGTCATACCATTGACAAAAGGATAGATGATGCGCACAACGAGAATGCCAGCGCATCCAAATCCGATGGAAGCCGGAAGGCAGACGCGTCCGTTGATATTACAGAAAACATCGCTGTAATCCCACCAGTAAGCATGGAATAATTTTTCTAATCCCCAGGAAGTAGTGTATTCTAATACGATACTGCCAAAGAAACATATAAGAAAAATTTTAAGATTGCTTGCTTCCTGCAATCCGGATATCGGGAGTTCGGAAAACAGGATAGAGGCAAGTAAAGCACCCACACCATAAATAGGTACAATTGGTCCATGTAAAAACCCGCGGTTTTCCCAGTGGTGTTTTCGAATGGTACAGTAGGTGGATTCGTAAATCCAACCCATGAAACTATATATGATAAACCAGACAAAATATTTACTTACAATCATAGTGCCATCCCTTCTGTGGTTGTTAACGAGTTATGTGTCTGTCATAAGATTACTATAAGAAAAACGAATAGTCAAAATAAGGATATGCAATTTGACAAAGAATCAACAATCTTTTATTCTTGGATAGGAAGTTAATGAACGAAAAAACATTTAAAGGAGAAAGTATTATGAATGCACAAGCAAAAACAACATCACTTCGTACGGTAGACATTGCATATATCGGTCTTTTTGTAGCGGTTATGGCAATTTGTTCCTGGATTTCCATTCCAGCGACAGTTCCATTTACGTTACAGACCTTTGCTGTATTTATGGCAGTAGGTCTTCTGGGTGGAAAACGTGGAACGATAGCTGTTCTGACCTATGTATTACTTGGAGCTATTGGAGTTCCTGTATTTGCTGGATTTAGCGGAGGTGTTGGGGCACTTCTTGGTAACAGCGGTGGTTATATTGTCGGATTTATTTTTTCTGCACTTGTTATGTGGGCAATCACAGCAAAATTTGGAGAAAAAACATGGGTATTGGGACTTTCTATGGTACTTGGACTGCTCGTATGCTACGCGTTTGGTACGATGTGGTTTATGATTGCTTATACGGCAAACACAGGTGCAGTTGGTATCGTAGCTGTACTTGGCTGGTGTGTCATTCCGTTTATTATCCCAGACCTTTGTAAGGTGGGAATTGCATTGATTCTTACAAAGAGATTGAAAAAACATGTAAAATTATAAGATGACAATTTAAGATGAAAACGGGAGCGCATCTGATTTGGATGTGCTCTTTTTTTGCGCCTTTGTGGATTTTTTATGGAAAAACATTGGAATTTGTGTAAAATGGGAAGAGGAAAAGAGGTAGAAATATGGAAAAAGAAAGAATACAGGAAAACCCATTGGGGATGCTTCCGGAAAATAAATTATTGCGACAGTTTGCAATTCCGAGTATCATTGCGATGCTGGTCAGCTCACTTTACAACATTGTGGATCAGTTCTTTATCGGGAATGCCATCGGTGAATTGGGAAATGCAGCAACCAACATCGCGTTTCCGCTCAATACATCCTGCGTTGCCATTGCACTTTTGATGGGAATTGGTGGTGCATCAACCTTTAACCTTGCAATGGGTCGTGGAGATAGTAAAGGCGCCGGAAAGTATATTGGTAATTCGGTAACGATTATGCTGCTGCTGGGTGTTGCGCTGTCAACCGTTACGTTACTGTTTTTAGCACCGCTGCTTCGTTTTTTTGGTTCGCCAGAAAAAGTACTGCCCTTAGCGATGGAATATACAAGAATTACAGCAATTGGCTTTCCATTTCTGATTTTATCTGCAGGTGGTGGTCATCTGGTGCGTGCAGATGGCAGTCCCAAAATGACGATGGCGATCAACATTGTTGGAGCGGTAGTGAATACGATTCTGGATGCATTGTTCGTTTTTGGTTTCCGGTGGGGAATGACAGGTGCAGCAGCAGCGACTGTGATTGGACAGGTTGTGGCAGCGGCAATGGTTGTCTGGTATTTGTATCATTATAAGACGGTACAATTACAAAAAAATGCATTTTTATTGGATAAAGAAGTTGTTTTACAAGTGATGTCGCTTGGTGCAGCACCATGCTTTAACCAGTTGGCAATGATGCTTGTGCAGGTTGTGATGAACCGTACACTGAAATATTACGGAGGGTTGTCGGCATATGGGGAATCGATACCGATTGCATGTTCCGGCATTATCGCGAAGGTGTCGATGCTCGTTATGTCCTTCGTTATTGGTATATCCCAGGGATTGCAGCCGATTGTAAGCTACAATTATGGCGCAAAGAAATATGAGCGCGTGAAAAAAGCGTATTTTCTGGCAATACGCAGTGCTGCTGTCATCTGTGTGGTTTCGTCTGTATTGTTTCAGGTTTTCCCGAGACAGATTATTTCTGTGTTTGGAAATGGCTCGGAACTTTATTTTGATTTTGGTGAGAATTTTTTCCGGAAATTTTTGTTTTTTATGTTCCTTTGTTTCATGCAGCCAATCTCAGCAAATTTCTTTACTGCAATTGGTAAACCGAAAAAAGGTATTTTTATGTCGTTGACAAGACAGATTATATTTTTACTGCCGCTGCTACTCATTCTGCCGCTATTTATGGGAATTGATGGCGTTATGTTCGCAGGTCCGGTAGCGGATCTGGTGGCGACGGTTGTGTGTACGGTTCTTGTGGTAAAGGAGATGCGCAGACCCGAATTTATTGGGAAGTAATGTGGAGTACGAAAGGGTATCATGGTTAGAATTGCAATCGTAGAAGATGAAAAAGAATATCAGAACATATTGTTGTCTTATATTGAGCGATACCAGACGGAACATTTTGCCGATCTTACAACAACGGTATATGCAGATGGGATGGATCTTGTGGATGAGTACCATGGTGGTTATGACATCCTTCTTATGGATATCAAGATGAAGCATTTGGATGGAATGAAAGCGGCACGTAAGATTCGAAGCATAGATCAGGCAGTGGTTATTATTTTTATTACAACAATGGCGCAGTATGCTGTGGCCGGTTATGAAGTAGATGCACTTGATTTTGTCTTAAAGCCGGTGGAATATGCCCGGTTTGAACCCAAGCTGACAAAAGCAATCGGTCTTGTGGAAAAGCAGAGGAAAAAGAAATATCTGATGCTATCCAAGGAGGATCGCAAAGAAAAAGTGTGTTCAGATGACATTCTTTATGTGGAAGTCCGTAATCACAATGTCTATTATGTGACAAAACAGGAGACCTATGTTATGCGTTCTTCCATGGCGGAGGTGGAAAAAGAGTTGACGGCGTATCATTTTAGCCGCTGCAATCAGGGATATCTGGTAAATTTAAAGAATGTAGTGAGTGTAAACAAGGATGATGTACAGGTTGGAAGCTATCATTTGTCGTTTTCGCGTTCTCGCAAAAAAGCCTTTTTACAGGAATTAAGCCAATATTTAGAAGCAGGATATGAGGCATAAGGGGGAGCTATGTTAGGATTTCTTCAACAGATGATTTTTCCAATGGAATTGTTGCTGGCGGTTACCATTTATGTGATTCCTCTGCGCATGCGCAGACAAGGTGTTTGGCGTTGCCTGCTGTCACTTGCGGTAATTTTTCTTATCGAGATGCTTTGGATGCATTTTTATCCGTGGGTGGCCGGGCGTATGTACATCGTCAGGGATGGCGACATAGGCATACTTTTTCGGATACTATCGTCTTTCCTATTTTATTTTGTATTTTTGTTGGGAATACTTTTGGGTATCTGGTATTCGTTTGATATTTCTTTGAAAGAGGCGGTTCTTTGTGTGACTATGGGATATGCAACGGAGCACATTGCCTATTGTATTCGTTTGCTCATTAATGGGGCAACAGATAGTCAGATTGCAGAAAGCCTGCACCTGCTATATTTTTTGATTCATTTTGGTGTGTATCTGATTTTTTATTTCTTCTTTGCAAAAAAGATGGTACAGAGGCATCATTACGAAGCCGATGCGATGGCGTCTCTCTGGATGACGTTGGTGACACTGTTTATCGTTTTGTTGATGAGTCTTGCAGCAAGCTTTTGGGGATTTACAATCCTGCATGGCATTTATGGTCTGGTGTGCTGTCTGTTTGTGATGATCAACCAGCGGAACTATATGTCGAATTGGCATTTACAAAAAGAGATGGCAGAACAACAACAAATATTTGCCACGAATAAAGCGCAATACGAAATGTCAAAGGAAAACATAGAACGTATTAATCGCAAATGTCACGACTTAAAACACCAGATTGCCGGACTGCGCAATATCACAGATGCAGATGAGCGTTGTCAGATTATGGATTCCATTGAAAAATCAGTGATGATTTATGATGCTATTTTGCATACAGGAAATCCTATTTTAGATACTGTTTTAACAGAGAAAAGCCTGATTTGCCAGGAAAATGGGATTCGTATGCATGGAATCATTGATGGAAAACTGCTTTTTTTCATGGATGCCATTGATATCTATACGCTGTTTGGAAACGCACTTGACAATGCGATTGAGGCAAATCGAAAGGTGGAGAAAGAAAAGCGCTGCATCAGTATTCTGATTCATGAAAAAGTAAATCTGATCTTTATACAGATCGAGAATCCATATACGGGAGCATTGCAGATGAAACATGGTCTGCCGCAGACAAGCAAGCAGGATAAGCATGAGCATGGATTTGGCATGGAAAGTATTCAGACCATGGCAGAAAAGTATGGCGGATTTTTAAAACTGGAGACAGGTCAGGATATTTTTGTGTTACGTATTACGATTCCGCAGAGCCGATGAACCGATTACGACGCAAAAGTGACAAAACAGGACACAGTTTGTTCATAAATACAGAAGATATGCTAACCTCTTTTTTACAGAATGCCAAAATGCAAAGAATGAGCATGACGGCAGAAAGGTAAGAAGGAGGTTTTGTTATGCGAAAAAGAGAAAAGAAGCAGCCAACAAGAAAAAGCAAGATCATCAAGACAGTCATTTCTGTTCTGTTGATTGTTGTTATGGTTGCGGCAATTGTGGCAGCGAATACACTTTTGACGGAAAACAATCGTATGGTAAATGCCATGATGGGGGCGAATGACTCTGTGATTGACAACTCTGGCGTAGATACCAAGGGATTAGATTTGGACTACAATAAGAGTGATTATTCGAAAGACAAGATAGGAGAGGCTGAGGATGCACTGGCAGAGCAAATTGCGGATGAGGGAATTGTTTTGCTGAAAAATGAGGGAAATGCGCTTCCACTTTCCAAAGATACGCCAATCAGTTTCTTTAGCAGAAATGCGGTGACAGTAGCAACGCATGCAGGAATACTGGGCTATGGCAGTGGAACATTAAAAGAAGATTTTGAAGCAGATGGGTATACCGTAAATAAGACGCTTTGGAAGTTTTATGACAAGGGCGAGGGATCTTCTTATGGACTGGGCTCAGGATCTATCAGTTTTGGTAGAGAAGAAGACTTTGCCATCAATGAGTGTCCATTGGAAAAAATCACGGCAGACGACAAGGTGGTAGACAGCCTTTCCGGTACGACCGCAGTCTATGTTTTAAAGAGAGTGGCTGGTGAAGGACGTGATATGCCGCGTTCTATGTATAATCATACAGACAAGGCAGAGGATCAGACGAAGTCTTATCTGGAGCCGGATTCCGTAGAGTTGGAGATCTTATCTTACTTAAATGATAACTTCGACAATGTCGTATTGGTTGTCAATTCCAATGCTGCTTTAGAGTTGGATTGGGTGAAAGATTATGCCAATATCAAATCGGTTGTTTTGGCACCAAGTGGTCTTTCTTCTTTGCCAAAGATTTTAAGTGGAGAAGTAAATCCGTCCGGTAGAACGGTAGATACATTTGCGGCAGATGCGTTGGCATCTCCGGCTGCACAGAACTTTGGCGATTATCAATATTATGATGAAAATGGCGATGCAACCAAATATAACTATGTAAGTTATGAAGAAGGTGTCTATGTTGGTTATCGTTATTATGAGACACGTTATGAAGATGTGGTATTAGGACAGGGCAATGCGGGAGATTATGACTATGCTTCTGAAGTGTGCTATCCATTGGGTTATGGACTTTCTTACACGACGTTCTCTTGGAGCGCACCACAGATCACATGGAAAGATGGCAGCGCAACCGCTACCGTGGAAGTGACCAATACAGGATCTGTAGCTGGAAAAGATGTCGTAGAACTTTACGCACAAAGCCCATATACCGATTATGACAAGGAAAATGGTGTGGAGAAGCCGTCCGTAGAACTTTTGGCATACGCAAAGACATCTGTCTTAGAGCCGGGAGCATCGGAGATTGTTACCATGACCTTTGATGAAGAGCAGTTCAAGGCATATGATGCCAATGGGGCAAAGACTTATATCTTAGATGCAGGCACATACTACATTACTGCTGCAAAAGATGCACATGAAGCCATCAACAATATTTTGACAGCAAAGGGAAAGACAACCGCAGATGGCATGACAGCATCAGGGGATGCTGCTATGGTAACTACTTATGAGCCAAAGAATGCAGACACCGATTTGACAACCTATGCTAAGGATACCTACAGTGGTGCAGAGATTACCAACCAATTGGATGATGCCAAAGGCGATGTGGCCTATCTGACCAGAAATGACTGGATGGGTACTTTTCCAACCCATGATGGGGAACCGACCGATGAGATCAGTACCTGGGGCAATGAGATCAATGGCAGTGACAAAGACGGCAATCCTGCATCTTATGTCTACAGCAAGACCATTGACGCAGATGGCTTAAAGGCATTAGATTCCTTTGATTCCGGTTCGCCGGTTGATGCATCCAATGATGAGATTGTTTATGGAAAGAAAAATGATCTTACTTTGATCCAGATGCGTGGACTTGATTTTGATGATCCGCAGTGGGATGACCTTTTAGATGAATTGACATATGAAGATTACTACAATACGATTGCACTTTCCGGATATGGTATAGAATATATTGATTCTATTGATATGCCATTCTGCACGGATGCGGATACGGCAAACGGCTTGATTTATGGCGGAACCGGAAAATATTATCCAAACTCTATGACATTGGCACAGACCTGGAATCAGGATCTGGCAAAAGAGATGGGAACCATGATTGGTAATGAAGCGATCATCGGTGGAATGGACGGCTGGTACGCACCATCTATGAATATCCATCGTACACCTTTCTCAGGACGTAATGGAGAATACTATTCCGAGGACCCATATCTCTCCGGAGCTGTAGCTTCTAATCAGGTTTATGGCGCTGCAACCAAAGGCGTTTATGCATATATCAAGCATTTTGCCTTTAATGATCAGGAAGATCACCGAGGCGACTGTGACGGACAGTACGGACTTGCAACATGGCTCAATGAGCAGTCTGCAAGAGAAATTTATCTCAAGCCATTTGAAATGTGCATGAAACTGGGAGATGTGACATTAAATTATCTGGAGCAAAAGAGTGACGGCACTTATGAAAATGCAACAAGACAGATCCGGGCATGTCAGGCGGTTATGACAGCGTTTAACCGTATCGGTTATACCTGGACTGGTGGAAGTTATCCTCTTTTAACAGGAATTGCAAGAAATGAGTGGGCGTTCCAGGGGATGATGATCACAGACAATGCAAACACAGGTGTATTTATGGATGGATACCAGATGATTGAAGCAGGAGGAGACCTGAAGCTGACGTATTTGGCAGATTCTGCAAGATTTGATTTTGATAAGAACGATGTGGCAACTTATCATTATGCAAGAGAAGCAATGCACCGTATCCTTTATACGGTGGCTAATTCTAAGGCAATGCTTGGTGCAATGCCTGGAACAGATTTTGTCGATGAACCTTCTGATACAGAAAAAATCACAATGGGTGTTGATGTTGTGTGCGGCATTCTGATTGCGCTTCTTGTGGTTACAACCGTGTTACGTTTTGTTCCAAAAAAGAAAAAAGAGAATAAATAAAATTGATGCAAACGGGCAGAGAACCAATCAAATCATGGTATCTCTGCTTGTTTTTTTTTTACAGAAACTATATAATGAGGACAGTGATAAAATACATGGTAAGAAGGGGCTTTTACTATGAAAAAGGAACAAAAGGTAGTACCGAATCAAGAGAAAAAAAAGAAAATCAAAGCGGAGAAGATGAAAAAAACCAGAAAACCGAAGCAGGACAAGGCTGCGAAGAAGCCGGGAAAGCTGCATAAAACAAGCATCGGAATCAAAATCTACAGTAGTATGGGGATTATGGGGCTTGCTTTTCTGATTGTAGTATTTGCTAATATATCAATTCTTGGCACGATAGAAGCGCGCAATGATAAATTGGTAAATACCTATATTCAGCTGGAAAGATATAAGAGTCTGACTGCTGAAGCATATCAGCAGACGGCGAAGTATGCAGAATCCAGTGTAAACCGTCCGAAAGAAATAAATTTCACTGGTCTGGAATCTTCCATTGAAGACGTTCGCAAAAATATGGCGATTACACAGGAATATGCCGAAAAGACACAGGATAAGAATTTGATCAATGGTGTGGAGTCCTGGAATATCAAGATGGAAGTCTTTTTGGGTTCTACAGAACAGATTTTACAACAATCCCGCAAGGGTGATACGGCAGGAGCAACACATACGTTATCTGCCCTGGGAAGTTCCTATTCTTATGTAAAGATGGCACAGGATGGATTTGAAACTGTGTTAAATACACAGTTAGCAAAATTGGAAAAGGCAAATACGGAAGCAATCAGCCGTATTCGACAGATTAATTACATTTGTTCGGGATTGGTGGTTCTTGTTATTATCAGTATGATTTTGGTAGTATATCGTACGATTGTGCGTCCTACAAAGAAATCAGGAGAACAGATTCGCCAGATTTCGGATAAGATTTCAAAAAATGAAGGTGATCTGACAGAGCGTATTGCTATTCGTTATGGCGATGAAGTGGGACAGATGGCAATGGGAGTCAATGGATTCTTAGATCAGCTGCAGAATGTCGTGCAAAGTTTAAAAGTGGAAGCGGACAAGATGACGGCATCGGCACAGGAAGTACTGGATTCCGTAGATTCTTCCACAGAGAATGCAGATCATGTCTCAGCGGCTATGCAGCAGATGGCAGCCAGCATGGAAGAAATCGCAGCAACACTGAGCGCAATGACAACAGGAAGTGAAGCAATTTTACAAGAAGTGCAGAATATGGTGACAAGTGCTGATGAAGGTGTAGAACTTGTGCAGGAAATTAAAGAACGTGCACAGATGCTTCATGAGGAGACGATTTCTGATAAGCAGGAGACAAGCGGTCGTGTAGTAGAGATCCGCGATATGGTGGAAGATGCAGTAGAAGAGAGCCGCAGTGCAGAGAAGATTTCGGAATTGACAGGCGATATCTTAGATATTGCAAGTCAGACGAATTTGTTGGCACTGAATGCTTCTATTGAAGCGGCAAGAGCAGGAGAAGCAGGTAAAGGATTTGCTGTTGTGGCAGATGAAATCCGTCAATTGGCAGATAACAGCCGCGAGACAGCAAATAATATCCAGGATATCAGTAAACTGGTTATTGATTCTGTAGAAAAATTGGCTTCTCTTTCACAGAACATGCTTGCATTTATTGACCAAAAGGTTATGCAGGATTATGATGGCTTTGTTACGGTAGTGGAACAGTATGAGACAGATGCAGACAGTATCAACAAAGTGCTGAGTGAGTTCGCAACAAAGATTGATGAGATCCGCAATACCGTTCAGGATATGAATCATGGTATCAATGATATCTCTACAGCTATCGATGAAAATGCGCAGGATGTAACAGGAGTTGCACAGAGTGCAGTATCACTGGTAGAAGCAATGACAAAGATTCACCAGGAGACAGAAAACAATCAGGCGATTTCACAGGAATTGAATGCACAGGTAAATCGCTTTAAGAGAGTATAATGGAAAAAAATTACAAACTAAAAATAAGTTATGATGGTACGCGGTATTATGGCTGGGAACACCAGCCGGATCGCGAGACCATTCAAGGCAAATTAGAAACCGTTCTGGCAAGAATGGTGGATAAGGATATGGTAGATGTGATTGGCGCGGGTCGTACAGATGCAGGAGTACATGCTCGCGCCATGATTGCAAATGTGAGGTTGGAGACCCCCTTATCTGTAGAGGAGATTCGTGATTATATGAATCGTTATCTTCCAGATGATATAGCGGTGTTAGAAGTTCGTGAGGCATCCGAGCGTTTTCATGCCAGATATAAAGCAGTTGGGAAAACATATCGTTACACATGTTTTGATGGTCCCGTAAAGCCGGTCTTTGATCGCAAATATTATACAGCACTCGATCAGGAGCTGGATGTAGAAGCGATGCAGAAGGCTGCTATGTATCTGGAAGGGAAACATGATTATAAGAGTTTTTGTGGAAACAGCCGAATGAAAAAATCGACGGTGCGTATTGTGGACACGATTCAGATTCAAAGACGGAAGGGCTATGTGTATCTTACGTTCCATGGCACGGGATTTTTACAAAATATGGTTCGCATTATGGCGGGAACTCTGATGGAAGTGGGGCTTGGCCGCATGCAGGCGGAAGAAGTGCAGGATATTTTGGAAGCATGTGATCGAAAAGTAGCAGGACCGACAGCACCGGCAAAAGGGCTTTGTCTGATACAGGTGGACTACTAAGGGGAGATGTACGAAATAAAACAAAAACGACATCAGGCAGAAAAGTCTGGCGGAAAATGAAGGATGAGTGAGGGTTTTAAATCCTCACTCTTTTTTTATGGTGACGAAGAAAACACATCGGACTTGCTCGAATGTATTTGACGACCGATAATCAGCTGATAGCTGTATGAAATTTCTAAAACTATGGATAATATACAAAAAATAAAAACGAAATTTGGTGATTATTTATGACGGAAAGTGATTGAAAATGACGGAAAGTGATTGTATAATACAATCATCAAATGAATGGTTTTGAACGAAAATGAATGGAAGTGATTATATGCTTACAGAAGAAAGATTTGCGAGAATATTGAACATACTAGAGGAACATGGTTCTGTGACGGTTACGGAATTGATGGAACAGCTGCATGCTTCAGAATCGACGATTCGACGAGATCTGAATACATTGGATGCCAGGGGACAACTACTTAAGGTGCACGGGGGAGCGATGCAAAAAGATGCGTCGTCTTACCGTACGCAGGATGATGACATTTTGCTTCGAAAAGAACTGAATGTCGAACAGAAAGTGGCGATTGCCCGCTATGCTGCGCAGTTGATCACGGATCGTGATGTGGTTTATCTGGATGCCGGTACGACGACAGAGCCGATGATCGATGCACAGATGAATAGAAATGCATTGTATATTACCAATGCCATCGGTCATGCAAGGAAATTATCAGCGCTTGGATGCACCGTTTATTTGCTGGGCGGTGAGTTTAAGGGAACGACCGATGCAATTGTTGGAGAGGAAGCAGTTCTTTCTATTGCAAAATATAATTTTACAAAAGGATTTTTTGGAACCAATGGCGTGACAAAAGAGCAGGGATTTACGACACCGGAAGTAAAGGAAGCTTTGATTAAACGAAGAGCCATGGAACAGACAAAGGAAGCTTATGTTTTGGCAGATGCCAGTAAATTTGGAGAGATTTCAACGGTAACATTTGGAGCATTTACAGATGCAACCATTCTGACAAATCAAGTAAAGCAGGAGTACAGAGGTTTTTCAAATATCAAGGAGGTGGAAGAATGATCTATACAGTGACATTTAACCCTTCGCTGGATTATATCGTATCCGTAGATGATTTTACATTAGGGCGTGTCAACCGGACAAAGACGGAAATTATTTACCCGGGAGGAAAGGGAATCAATGTTTCGATGGTGTTGAAAAATCTAGGGCATGACAGTCATGCGCTTGGTTTTGTGGCAGGCTTTACAGGACAGGAAATTGTGCGGCTATTAGATGAATGGGGCGTGCAATCTGATTTTATTCGTGTAGAGGAAGGGATTTCCCGAATCAATGTAAAGCTCCGTTCCAACGAGGAATCGGAAATTAACGGACAAGGTCCTGCGATTGCAGAAGAGCATATAAAACAATTGTACCAGCAGTTGGATCATCTAAAAGATGGGGATGTGCTGGTGCTAGCCGGAAGCATTCCGGATGTGATGCCGGATGATATTTATATGGATATCATGAAACATTTGTCAACAAAGAAAATACACATCATTGTGGATGCAACAAGAGATCTTCTAGTCAATGTTTTGCCATATCATCCATTCTTAATTAAGCCAAACAATCACGAATTAGGCGAGATTTTTGGAGTGGAATTAAAGGAAAAAGACGATGTATTCATTTATGCAACTAAGTTGCAGGAGCGTGGTGCGCGAAACGTACTCGTATCTATGGCTGGTGATGGAGCTGTTCTTTTGACAGAGGATGGACAGAGATTTGAAAGTATGCCACCGAAGGGAAAAGTAGTCAATTCGGTTGGCGCAGGGGATTCTATGGTAGCAGGATTCCTCGCTGGATATATGGAACAACATGATTATGCAAAAGCATTTTATACGGGACTGTGTGCGGGAAGCGCATCCGCATTTTCAGAGGAACTGGCAACCAGTGACGAAGTCCATGCTTTGTTGCATAGTATCGGCAGATAATGCCTTGCGCATTGTTTTATAGGAAAGGGAAGAGGAGGAACCATACATGAAAGTGAGAGATTTGCTAAGCGTAGAAAGCATTCAGCTGCAAGGAACACCAACAGGCAAGGAAGATGCTATCAGACAGATGGTGGATTTGATGTGCAGACGCGGCAATATCGCAGACCCAGATCGTTATTTGCAGGGGGTTTTTGCAAGAGAAGAAGAAGGAACAACAGGTATTGGGGAAGGAATTGCGATTCCCCATTGTAAATCAGATGCTGTAACGGCACCGGGGTTAGCAGCTATGGTTGTGCCACAGGGGGTGGAATATGATGCATTAGATGGCGAACCAGTGCATATCATCTTTTTGATTGCAGCGCCGAATACGGAAGAGAACGTTCATTTGGATGTATTAAGTCGCCTGTCTGTACTTCTGATGGATGAGCAATTTACAAAAGATTTAATGAAGGCAAAAAGTCCGGAAGAATTTTTGCATGTCATTGATGTGGCAGAAGCAGATAAAGAAGAAAAAGAAGAGGCAAAAGCTTCTATAGAAGAAGTTCCATCAGAAACGGAGACATTTGTTGTTGCTGTTACCGGATGTCCGACGGGAATTGCACATACGTATATGGCTGCAGAAGCACTAGAAAAAGCAGCAGCTGCAGTGGGCTGTCGGATTAAGGTTGAGACCAGAGGATCTGGTGGTGCCAAAAATGTACTTACAGATGCGGAAATAGCGTCCGCCAAGGCGGTTATTGTTGCGGCGGATACAAAGGTTCCAATGGATCGTTTTGATGGCAAAGCCATGATCGAGTGTAAAGTTGCCGATGGTATCAGTAAAGCAACAGAATTGGTGGAGCGTGCGATGCGCACAGATGCGCCACGTTATCATGCCAGTGCTGCTAAAAAAGAAACGAAGGTAGAAAAGACCCAGACGGATAGCGTAGGACACCAGATGTATACACATCTGATGAATGGTGTATCTCATATGCTTCCATTTGTTATTGGCGGTGGTATTCTGGTTGCACTTGCATTTCTAACCGATACCTTGATGGGATATGGTGCGACCGGTGGATCTGCTTTTGGAACTTGTACACCAATCTCTGCATTCTTTAAATACGTCGGTGGACTTGCCATGGGCCTGATGGTGCCTGTTCTTTCCGGATACATTGCCTATTCCATCGCAGATCGACCAGGTCTTGCCGTAGGCTTTACAGGAGGGCTTTTGGCAGCAAATGGTAATGCACTTTTTACCAGTTATGATTGGAGTAATCTGGGCGGATTCAATGAATTTGTTGGAAGATTTGCATTTCAGGGGGAAAACGGAGGTACAACCGTATCTGGATTCCTGGGAGGTATCTTAGTTGGATTCCTGGCAGGTTATGTTGTACTGGGATTAAAGAAACTTTGTGCCAAGCTGCCAGATTCTTTAGAGGGTATCAAACCAACATTGATTTATCCTCTGGGAGGTATGTTGATTGTCAGCATCTTAATGTGCTTTATCTTCAATCCAATCATCGGATTGATCAATACAGGATTTTCGAATATGCTGACAGGCCTTGCGAATGCAGGAATGTTGACTTTGCTCGGGTGTTTGCTTGGAGCGATGATGGCTGTCGATATGGGTGGTCCTATTAATAAAGCAGCTTACGTTTTTGGTACGGGAATGCTTGCAACAGCATCGGATTTGATGGCAAGTGGTGTACAGTCAACCGATATGACGGTACAGGCGTGTTACATTGCGATGGCTTCTATTATGGTCGGCGGTATGGTTCCACCGATTGGTATTGCACTTGCCTGTCAGTTCTTCCCGAAGAAATTTACAGAGGCAGAGCGTGGATCTAAAATCTCAAATCTTGTTATGGGATGTTCGTTTATTACAGAGGCAGCCATACCTTTTGCAGCAAGTGATCCGGCACATGTGATTCCATGTACGCTTGTTGGTGCAGGCGTGGCGGGTGGTCTGAGTGCATTCTTTGGGTGTACCTTAATGGCACCACATGGTGGTATTTTTGTATTCGCAACGATAGGAAAACCGTTGTTTTACATCCTTTCCTGGGTGATCGGTTCTATTATAACAACCGTGATGCTTGGTTTTATCAAAAAGGATGCTCAGGAAGTTTAACTGTGATATAGATGGTGCTTTATTGCCATCTTAATGATAAAAAAGAAAGATTTTAAGGAGGAAATTATCATGAAAGAAATCGTATACACAATTACAGATCCAGAGGGAATCCATGCAAGACCAGCAGGTATCCTCGTAAAGGAAGCTGCAAAGTTTTCCAGCAAAATTACCATCGGAAAAGATGGAAGAGATGTAGATGCGAAGAGAATTCTTGGTGTTATGGGACTTGGCGTGAAATGTGGCCAGGAAATTGTTTTGAAGGCTGAGGGAGAAGATGAAGATACAGCAATCGAAGCACTTGGTACATTTTTAAAGGAAACCCTATAATTTATTGGCTATATAGGGTGCAATAATAAAAAAGAATATTAGATGGCGGATGTTTGTTATGCTATCCATGCATTCGTTTGATGATCGCCCGTCGTCCCTGACTGCGCTGTGGGATGACGGTATAGAGAAAGACCACCTTTACAAGAGTAGAGGTGGTTTTTTCGTAGAAAAGAAGATGTTATGTGATTAATCAAGAAGTCTACGCAACGTAGATTGCTAGTGCTTAGACTATGTGTTACGATTTTTGCAACAAGAGAAGGGGGGATATGCTATGGATGTAAGAGTGTTTGGAAGGTTCATTGCTGCAAGGCGCGTAGAACTCGGTTTGACGCAAGCGGAATTGGCGGAGACATTGCATGTGACGAATAAGGCGATTTCCAAATGGGAAAATGGGAGAGGACTCCCGGACATTGCTAATGTAGAATGCTTAGCAGGAGCATTAAAATTGAGCTTACAAGAATTAATGGAATGTCGAGTAGATGAAAGTAAAAGTCAGGAAGGAGGGGAAGAGGAGGCGTTACGGAAAACTCTGGATTTTGCACAAATAAAGATAAAAAAAGCAACCCATATATGTATCCCAACTTTGATATTAGCATGGGGGATAATGATTGCCTTTATTTATGTTATGTGTATGTATATGGATATGGGGCAGCATTTAGCATTGCGTGCCGTTTTAATTGGCTTTTTAGTTTTGGAAGTTGGTTTGACGGGTAATGTATTACATGCATTAGCAAGAGTGGATTAGGATGAGGTAAGAAAGGAGAAGTTTATGAAAAAAATAAAAAGATGCTTGGGACTATTTTTATCACTAATATTGATTTTTGAATGTTTCACAGTACCGTTGTTTGCCAAGGAAGTGCAACTAGAAAGCAAAGATTTATATGCAGATAAGTATGGCGAAACTTTAGAATATGATGGTGAGATTTATGAATTTTTTTATTATTATAATGTTGAACAACAGCGATGTATTCGTATATGTAACTTAAATACAGGGGAGGTAGATGTTGTTGTCGCTAATCCAGATCAGACGGTAGATTACATACAGGATATCAATATCGTTATAGAAGATGCCAGAGCGTTTGCTCAAAATACTTCACGCACCTCACAGTGGAAAAAAATAAAAACAACATCAGAAGTGATTACGGGAATTGACACAATGTCAGCCATGGTTTTTGTTGCGGGGGTTGCAGCACTAATAGGCGCATATATGACAGCAACAGCGGTTTTGTCAGCAATGGGGACTGCGGCTGTCAATTATATTATAAGCAGGTTTGAGAGGGCAACGGTTGTTACTACGATTTACAAAGCGAATACAACGCTAGTTACGCAGTTTGAATATGTATGGAAGCTAACGCCATTGGGGGGATCGACATATGGACCTTATGTTTATGATACGCCATCAACCTAAAAAATGAAGAAATGAGAGCCGAGGCTATGAATGAATTAGCCTTGGCTCTTTTTGTTCGTAAACAGGAAAAAGGGATACTCTTTCTTGTGTTCCTGTGGTAAGATAGGAACGGAAGAAAGAAGGTAGACAAGAGATGAAATACGATATTGTGTTATTTGATTTGGATGGAACACTTTTAAATACATTGGAAGATCTGGCAGACAGCGTAAATTATGTCATGGACCAGATGGGATATCCGCTGCATTCGTTGGAGGATATCCGTAAATTTGTTGGAAATGGAATTCGAACATTGATGATAAAGGCAACGCCGCAGGGGGAGGAGAATCCTCGCTTTGAAGAAGGCTTTGCCATGTTTAAGGCATATTATCTGACGCACAATCAGATCAAGACCAGACCATATGATGGTGTGATGGAACTGTTGCACGATTATGAAAAAGAAGATGTGCCGATGGCAATTGTCACCAATAAGAATCAAGAGTCGGTAGATGTGCTGGTGCGCGATGTCTTTCGTAATCATGTGCGGGTTGCCGTGGGAGATAATGGCGTTCGTGCAAGAAAACCGGCGGCAGATCCGGTAGAGGAAGCACTTCGCAGATTGCGCCAGATTTATGCAGATCAGGCATGGGCACGTATGGGCGGAGATGAAGCACTTACAGAAGCCGATTGGTTGGAATGGATAAAACCACATGTTTTATATGTGGGGGATTCTGAAGTGGATGCAGCAACGGCAGAAAATGCCGGCGTGGAATGTGCCCTTTGTGCATGGGGGTTCCGCGAAGAGGCGATGCTTGTGACATTGCCACATGCAGTGTTGTTACATAAACCATTAGAATTAGCAACATTTATGAGGGGGTAATTATGGGAGTGAAAAAAGCGTATTGTCGTGTGTATCAGTGGGTTTATAATATTGGGATGAAAGCGATCAAATGGAAAGAGCCGGAACGTGTGGATGGCGTGGATAGCTTTCACAGCATACCGGAAATTTTGGAGCAGGCCGGTGTCTGGGCACCAATGATTGTTACTGGTCCACGTATCGGCAAGAGTGGGTTTTTGAAAGATCTTTACAATGAACTTTCGGAGCGATCGGTGATTTATGACCAGGTGCGTCCGGATCCTACGATTTCACAGATTGAAGAGATGTATAGCGTTTATCAGAAACATGAATGCGATAGTATCATTGCCATTGGCGGTGGCTCCAATATGGATGCTGCAAAGGCTCTTGCAGCAAGGGTTGCACGCCCGGAGAAAACTTTGCAGGATATGCGTGGTCAGTTAAAAGTTGGACGGGAAGTGCCATTTTTTATTGCGGTACCAACGACGGCAGGAACAGGCTCAGAGACAACGGTTGCTGCGGTTGTGACAGATGATACGCAGAACCGAAAATATGCAATTAATGACCCGGTGCTGGTTCCGGATTATGCTGTGATGGATCCGAGTCTGAGTGTTTCTTTGCCAGCAGATATGACGGCTACAACCGGAATGGATGCACTGACGCATGCAGTGGAAGCATATTTGAATTGGACGTATGGTACAGAAGAAACAACGGTATACTGTGAAGAGGCTGTGGCTGCAATTATGGAATTTTTGCCGGAAGCATATGAACAGGGAGATTCGTTGGAAGCCAGAGAAGAGATGCTGATTGCGTCTTTTAAAGCAGGTGCTGCTTTCACCAGAGCTTGTGTTGGAAATGTACATGCGATCGCGCATGCAGTTGGCGGGCTTTATCATGTGCCACATGGGCTGGCAAACGCTGTGATTCTTCCAATTGTACTTGAGGATTATGGTGCAGCGATTTACAGCAAATTAGCACATTTGGCTACCATTTCACAAGTCGCAAGCGAAGGAACAGAAGAAGAACGGGCAAAAGCTTTTATTGCACATATCCGCCAAATGAATGAGCATATGGGTATCCCGGAGCATCTATCACAGATTCAGGAAGAAGATATCGAAAAAATGGCGAAATGGGCAGAACAGGAAGCAAATCCGCTTTACCCTGTACCTGTAGTATATGATAAAAAGCATTTTGAAGGAGTGATCCGAAAAGTTGCTGGAAAGTAGGAGGCAGAATAGACTTGATTAATATTTACAGAACAGACGACCGTATTATCTCCGAAATAGACCAATACATGGCCGGTGCCTGGGTGAAATTAACAGCGCCGACATTAGAAGAATGTGCTGAAATCAGCGATCGCTTTCATATGGATATTGCAGATGTACGAGCTGCCCTTGATGATGAAGAAAGTTCACGTATCAATTTGGAAGATGACTATACATTGATTCTGGTGGATATTCCGTCAGCAGAGATGCGTAATAACCGTCATTCCTATACGACAATTCCATTGGGGATTTTGATTGCAGAAGATGTGGTGATTACCGTGTGTGCGGAGGAAACCGCTGTACTCCGTTCTTTTGTAGAGCAACGAGTGCGCGACTTTTCCACAAAAAAGCAAATGCGTTTTACGTATCAGGTTTTATATAATGCCTGTATGGTATACCAAAGTTTGCTGCGTAGTATTGATCGGAAACGTACAGAAATTGAGGAACGTATTGATAAAAATACAGAAGATGTAGATTTGATTGATTTGCACGAATTGGAATCGAATCTGGTGTACTTTGCAACATCCCTTCGTGCGAATGGTGTGGTTTTGGATCGATTGACACGATATGGAAGGCTGCGCCAGTATTCAGAAGACCAGGAATTGCTCGAAGATGTGATTATAGAAAACCGACAGGCGATTGAGATGACACAGATTTATCGAGATATTATCAATGGTACAAGAGAACTGATGTCCACCGTGATCAATAACCGTTTGAATAATGTTATGAAATATCTGGCAGCGATTACGATTGTTATGTCTATTCCTACCATCATTTCAGGACTTTGGGGGATGAACGTTGGCGGTAAATGGATGCCATTTTCATCCACCCCACATGGATTTGCAATCATATGTCTGATTACATTACTTCTTTGTGTTTTTGTTATGTTATGGCTGCGCAAGAAAAAGATGTTATAGCATTAAGAAAAAGAAAGCTTTGCCTCTGCAAATTGGTATTCTATTTCACGGAATACCTGCATGATACGAGGGTCAAAGGATATGCCGTCTTCATCCAGCAGGATAGAGACGGCTTTTTCGTGTGAAAAAGCATTTTTATAGGTGCGCTGGCTGGTAAGAGCATCGTAAACATCAGCGACAGCGAGAATACGTGCACTTAAAGGAATTTCCTCTCCAGATAGACCTTTGGGGTATCCGGCACCATTCCATTTTTCGTGATGATAATATGCCATATCTCTGGCATCATTTAAAAAGCTGTCTTCTCCGACAATTTCAACGGCATGCGCGAGCGCCTGTCCTCCAAAAGTAGAGTGCTGTCGCATGAATTCCATTTCTTCCGGACTGAGACGGGAAGGTTTTAGCAAGGTGTTGTCTGAGATGCCGACCTTGCCAAGATCATGAAGTGGGGCGCCACGGAGCAGACGAGCTTTGTAATCGGGTGTTATGGTTTCGGGAAACGTATGTGCCTTGTCCAATGCATTGAGCAGGATCTCAAAATATTTGGCGGTGCGTCTGACATGAGAGCCGGTAATACCATCCCGGATGTCAAGCAGGTCGTTTAAGCTGGCAACCAGTGCTGTCTCCACGCGTGCCACCTGCTCTGTTTTTTGCATGATGATGTCTTCTAAATGATCCTGATAGTTTGCCAAAGCAAGCTGGGTGCGAATGCGCGTACGCATGATCTGTGGCTGGAAAGGCTTGTGGATATAGTCTACGGCACCGAGTTCCAAGCCACGGATTTCGTCATCAATATTATTTTGCGCGGTAAGAAAGATAATCGGTGTATCTTCGGTCTGCGGCAGGGAACGGATGGCTGCCATTGTCTCGAACCCATCGATTTCCGGCATTTGAATATCTAAAAGAATGATGTCCGGGGTGTGTTGTTCTAAATAACGCAACGCCATCTTACAGGAATTGACGGTAATGACTTCATAATAATCGTCAAGGGCTTCCTTGGCAGTTCGTAGGTTGATTCCATTATCATCAATGATTAAAACTTTTTCCATGTGATACCAAAACTCCTTATATCATATTTGTATTATCTGTATTTTATAGAGAGGTTTTTAGTCCTTCTCCTGCAAAGCGTCCGCTGGCTCCACAAGGGAGTGTTAAGCCATTGCAGGAAACAGGAAGACCAATCTCTTCGGCGGCAACCGTTCCGCTCAATTTTTGTAAAGCTGTAGAAATCATATAATGAAGCACAGCAGGTTGTAATCCTGTCGTATAGGAATTTACCAAAAAGAAGAGAGGCTTGTCTGTAAGAAGTTGTGCGCACAGTTCAATCAAAGGAAAAATAGCATCTTCGATTTTCCAGATTTCGCCCTTTGGTCCACGGCCGTAGGAAGGTGGATCCATGATGATGGCATCGTAATGATTCCCACGACGGATTTCACGTTCCACGAATTTTTTACAGTCATCAACAATCCAACGGATCGGCGCATCGCCAAGTCCGGAAGAAACAGCATTTTCTTTCGCCCAGCTTACCATGCCCTTAGAGGCATCAACGTGCGTGACTGCAGCACCGGCAGCAGCTGCTGCGATGGTGGCGCCACCGGTATAGGCAAACAAATTTAAGACTTTGATGGGATGGTCCGGTTCTTGTTTCTTCCTATTATATATAAGCGTTGAAAACCAATCCCAGTTCACTGCCTGTTCCGGAAATAAACCAGTGTGTTTAAAACTAAATGGTTTTAAGTGGAATGTAAGCGTGCCGGTATGATTGACATAAAGGCTATCGTCGGCAGTGTGTGGCAGTTGGTAGGTAATGCTCCACTGCTCTGGCAAATCGAAAAATTCCCATTCGCCTCCACCTTTCTTGCTGCGGTGATAATGTCCATTTAATTTTTTCCAATCTGCTACTTTCTTTGGTGTGTTCCAAATAACCTGTGGGTCAGGACGAAGTAACGTGTATTTTCCCCAATGTTCTAATTTTTCGCCACCGGAACAATCGATGACACCGTATTCTTTCCAATGTTTTGCTATCCACATAATGATATCCTCACATGATTTATTCTTTTTGCTTTGTAATTGCTTCTATATTATATATGAAGAAGAAGTATCTTGCCACTGAAATTATAGAACATGTGGATGAATTGGTATAAATGTAGTAGAATATGGAAAAATAAGGATAAAAATAGCAATGAAATATTGTACAGAAAAAAATACAATATTTATTCAAAAACTCTTGCATGTATTGATTTTATCATGTATATTAAATATTGCTGTGACATTGATAGCGTTGAAGCGTGAGGTTGCTGCCGATTATTACCATAGTGATCAGGCAGGTTTTCCGTGGAGCGAATGTCAAGTTAGGAAACTGGCGACAAGTCACTGTACAAAATATAGTCTACCATTGTGTAGAGATACGTGTGTTAATCTTTAGGACACACACGGAGAAGTGTACAGTCACCGCTTGTCGTACTATTGAAATAAGTGCGAAGGAGGCGACTTTTTTTATGGCAACTCAGGTTATGAGAATCACACTCAAGGCATATGATCACGAATTGGTTGATGCATCTGCTAAGAAAATCATCGAGACTGTTAAGAAAAACGGATCACAGGTGAGTGGACCGGTACCACTTCCAACTAAGAAGGAAGTTGTTACAATCTTAAGAGCGGTACACAAGTACAAAGATTCCAGAGAACAGTTCGAACAGAGAACTCATAAGAGACTCATCGATATCATGACACCTACCCAGAAGACAGTTGATGCATTGCAGAGACTCGAAATGCCAGCTGGTGTTTACATCGATATCAAAATGAAGTAAGAAGTTAACAAGGTTAACAATCCGGTATAGGTTTATATAGAAGCAACATTTTTATGTTCCACTTATATTGCCTGTTCTAGGATGATCGCACCGAAAGCAACTTAGCGAAAGCGAGCGAAAGCGAAGGTTGAGCTTAGTGCGAGGCGCATCTAGGAGATTGATGAGACGGAGCGATAGCGAAGGTCGAGTCTAGCGAGTAGATGTCCGCAGGGTAAGTACGGCGATCCGCTGTAGAAAAACAGGAGGAAAGAAAAATGAAGAAGGCTATTTTAGCAACAAAAGTCGGAATGACTCAAATCTTCAATGCTGATGGAGTTTTAACTCCTGTAACTGTTTTACAGGCAGGTCCTTGTGTAGTAACACAGATCAAGACTGTAGAGAATGACGGTTACGAAGCAGTTCAGGTTGGTTTCGTTGACAAGAAGGAAAAGGTAGTCAACAAAGATGCCAACGGCAAGAAAGAAATCAGAAACAGACATGGTATTAACAAGGCTGAGAAGGGACACTTCGATAAGGCTGGTGTTTCTGGTAAGAGATTCGTAAGAGAATTTAAGTTTGAAAATTGCGCAGATTACAATCTTGCAGATGAGATCAAGGCCGACATCTTCGAAGAAGGTGACAAGATCGATGCTACAGCAATTTCAAAGGGTAAAGGATTCCAGGGCGCTATCAAGAGACTTGGTCAGCACAGAGGACCTATGGCTCATGGTTCTAAGTTCCATCGTCATCAGGGTTCAAACGGTGCTTGTTCTTCGCCAAGTAAGGTATTCAAGGGTAAAGGAATGCCGGGTCATATGGGAAGCGTTAAAGTTACAATCCAGAACCTTGAGGTTGTACGTGTAGATGCAGAGAATAACCTGCTTTTAGTAAAGGGTGCTGTTCCAGGACCTAAGAAATCTTTAGTTACAATTAAAGAGTCTGTAAAGTCAGGTAAGTAATCGATAGTAGGAAAGGAGGAACTTTACGATGGCTAAAGTATCCGTATATAATATGGAAGGCAAAGAAGTTGAGACAATGGAACTTGACGATGCTGTTTTCGGTGTTGAAGTAAACGAGCATTTGGTTCATATGGCAGTTGTCCAGCAGCTTGCAAATAACCGTCAGGGAACTCAGAAGGCTAAGACACGTTCTGAAGTTCGTGGTGGTGGTAGAAAACCATGGAGACAGAAGGGAACAGGTCATGCAAGACAGGGTTCTACAAGAGCTCCACAGTGGACAGGTGGTGGTGTTGTATTCGCACCAACTCCAAGAGATTATTCATTCAAGTTGAATAAGAAAGAGAAGAGAGCAGCTCTTAAGTCTGCATTATCTTCTAGAGTAGCAGAAAATAAATTCGTTGTAGTTGATGAATTGAAGTTTGATGCAATCAAGACAAAGGATTTCGCAAAGGTTATGAGCAACCTTGGTGTTGAGAAAGCGCTTGTTGTTATCAATGATAACGATACAAACGTTGTTATGTCAGCAAAGAATATTCCTACTGTTAAGACAGCTTCAATCAGCACAATTAACGTATATGACATCTTAAAATACAACACAGTTGTTGTAACAAAGGATGCTGTTAATACAATTCAGGAGGTGTATGCATAATGGCTAATGTACAATATTATGATGTGATCCTCAAACCTGTAATCACAGAGAAGAGTATGAACGCAATGGCTGAGAAGAAATACACATTTCTTGTTCATCCAGATGCAAACAAGACAATGATCAAGGAAGCAGTTGAAAGAATGTTCGAAGGAACAAAGGTTGCTTCTGTTAATACAATGAATAACGATGGCAAGGAAAAGAGACGTGGCAGAAGCGTAGGCAAGACTGCTAAGACAAAGAAGGCTATTGTTCAGCTTACAGCTGATAGCAAAGATATCGAGATTTTTGCTGGCTTATAAGCCGAAAATAACCTGGTACATGTAAGCCAATAGGCAAGACATGAACCGGTGAGACTTATGTACAAGTTAAGTACGATAATAAACGTAAATGTAACGAAAGGAGAATTACAATGGGAATTAAAACATATAACCCATATACACCTTCCAGAAGAAACATGACTGGCTCTGATTTCTCCGAGATCACAAAGAAGACTCCTGAGAAGTCTCTTACAACTTCTTTGAAGAAGAATGCTGGTCGTAACAATCAGGGTAAAATTACAGTTAGACACCAGGGTGGTGGAAACAGAAGAAAATATAGAATCATTGATTTCAAGAGAAAGAAAGATGGAGTTCCTGCAACTGTTATCGGTATCGAGTATGATCCAAATAGAACAGCAAACATCGCACTTATCTGCTACGCAGATGGTGAGAAGGCTTACATCCTTGCTCCTGAAGGACTTACAGATGGAATGAAGGTTATGAGTGGATCAGAAGCAGAAGTACGCGTTGGTAACTGCCTTCCACTTGCAAACATCCCAGTCGGTACTTTGGTACACAACATTGAGATGTATCCAGGAAAGGGCGGACAGTTAGTTCGTTCTGCTGGTAATAGCGCACAGTTGATGGCTAAAGAAGGCAAGTATGCAACTCTTAGACTTCCATCAGGCGAAATGAGAATGATTCCTTTGAACTGTAGAGCATCTATCGGTGTTATCGGCAATGGTGATCACAACCTTGTTAAGATTGGTAAAGCTGGTCGTAAGCGTCACATGGGTATCCGCCCAACTGTTCGTGGTTCTGTTATGAACCCTAATGACCATCCACATGGTGGTGGTGAAGGTAAAGCACCAATCGGACGTCCAGGTCCATGTACACCTTGGGGCAAGCCTGCACTTGGTTTGAAGACCAGAAAGAAGAACAAACAGTCTAACAAGCTTATCGTAAGAAGAAGAGACGGTAAGGCTATCAAATAAGGAGGATCATTATGGCTCGTTCATTAAAAAAAGGACCATTTGCTGATGAAAGCTTATTGAAGAAGATTGATGCAATGAATGCATCGGGCGACAAGAGTGTTGTTAAGACATGGTCTCGCCGTTCAACAATCTTTCCACAGATGGTAGGACATACAATCGCTGTTCATGACGGAAGAAAGCATGTGCCTGTATATGTTACAGAAGACATGGTAGGACACAAGCTTGGTGAGTTCGTTTCTACAAGAACTTACAGAGGTCATGACAAGAACGAAAAGAAATCAAGAGTACGCTAATTAATTTTTGAAAGGAGGTTTCACATCATGGCAAAAGGACATAGATCCCAGATTAAACGTGAGAGAAACAGTCAAAAAGATACTAGACCTTCAGCAAAGTTATCTTATGCTAGAATGTCAGTTCAGAAAGCTTGCTTCGTATTAGACGCTATTCGCGGTAAGGATGTTCAGACAGCTCTTGCTATCGTAACTTATAATCCAAGATACGCTTCAAGCATTATAGAGAAGTTATTAAAATCAGCAATCGCTAATGCTGAGAACAATTACCCAGACAAGAATTACAGCCTGGAGAACCTTTATGTTGCAGAATGTTATGCAAATAAGGGACCTACAATGAAGAGAATTAGACCAAGAGCACAGGGTAGAGCTTATAGAATTGAAAAGAGAATGAGCCACATTACTGTTGTGCTTGATGAAAGATAGGAGGCAATCATGGGACAGAAAGTTAATCCTCACGGCTTAAGAGTCGGTGTAATCAAGGATTGGGATTCTAAGTGGTATGCTGAAGGTGAATTCGCTGACTACTTGGTTGAAGATTACAATATCAGAACATTTCTTAAGAAAAAGTTATATGCAGCTGGCGTATCTAAGATCGAGATCGAAAGAGCAGCTGGTAGAGTTAAAGTTATCGTTTACACAGCAAAACCAGGTGTTGTAATCGGTAAGGGTGGCGCTGAGATCGAAAAGGTTAAGGCTGAACTTCAGAAGTTAACAGATAAGAAGCTTGTCGTTGACATCAAGGAAGTTAAGAGACCTGACAAGGATGCTCAGTTAGTTGCTGAAAATATTGCAGCACAGTTGGAGAACCGTGTTTCATTCCGTCGTGCTATGAAGTCTTGCATGTCAAGATCTATGAAGTCTGGTATCAAGGGTATCAAGACAAGCGTTTCAGGACGTCTTGGTGGTGCTGATATGGCTCGTACAGAGTTCTATTCAGAAGGTACTATTCCACTTCAGACACTTCGTGCAGATATTGATTATGGATTCGCTGAGGCTGATACTACTTATGGTAAGGTCGGCGTCAAGGTTTGGATCTACAAAGGAGAAGTACTTCCTACAAAGGGAAATAAGGAAGGAGGAGCCAAATAATGTTAATGCCTAAGAGAGTAAAACATCGTAAGCAGTTCCGTGGATCTATGACAGGAAAGGCTTTACGAGGCAACAAAATCGTAAACGGTGATTTCGGTATTGTTGCTATGGAACCATGTTGGATTCGTTCTAATCAGATTGAAGCAGCCCGTATCGCTATGACACGTTATATCAAGCGTGGTGGTAAGGTCTGGATCAAGATTTTCCCTGATAAACCTGTTACAGCAAAGCCTGCTGAAACACGTATGGGTTCTGGTAAGGGATCTTTGGAGTACTGGGTAGCTGTTGTTAAGCCAGGTCGTGTATTATTTGAAATCTCCGGGGTACAGGAAGAGGTTGCAAGAGAAGCTCTTCGTCTTGCTACACATAAATTGCCTTGCAAGTGCAAGATCGTTTCTCGTGCAGATTTGGAAAGCGAGGTTGCAGCAAATGAAAACTAAGGAATATGTTAACGAATTAAAGAATGCATCTGTTGCAGATTTAAATGCACAGTTGGTGGAAGCAAAGAAGGAACTTTTCAATTTAAGATTCCAGAACGCAACCAATCAGTTAGAGAATACAGCAAGAATCAAAGAAGTTAGAAGAAACATTGCACGTATTCAGACAATGATTACTGCAGCTGATAACAAGTAAGCAGTTCGGGATTTTAAAGGTAGAAAGGAGACAATATCGTGGAAGAAAGAAATCTTAGAAAAACACGTGTAGGTATTGTTGTAAGCGATAAGATGGATAAGACAATCGTTGTTGCTGTTAAGGATAACGTTAAGCATCCGCTTTACAACAAGATCGTTAAGAGAACTTATAAATTAAAGGCTCATGACGAGAACAACGATGCACACATCGGTGATACCGTCAGAGTTATGGAAACAAGACCATTATCTAAGGATAAGAGATGGAGACTTGTTGAAATCATGGAAAGAGCAAAGTAATTAGAAGGAGGCTACAAACATGGTACAGCAGGAAAGTAGATTAAAAGTAGCTGATAATACTGGTGCAAAAGAAATCCTTTGCATTCGTGTTATGGGTGGTTCTACAAGAAGATATGCAAATATCGGTGATGTGATTACCGCTACTGTTAAAGATGCAACACCAGGTGGTGTTGTTAAAAAAGGCGATGTCGTTAAGGCAGTAGTTGTACGTTCAAAGAAGGGTGCCCGTCGTAAAGATGGTTCTTATATTAAATTTGACGAAAATGCTGCAGTTATCATCAAAGATGACAAGACTCCAAGAGGAACTCGTATTTTTGGACCTGTAGCTAGAGAGCTTCGTGAGAAACAGTTTATGAAGATTGTTTCCCTTGCTCCGGAAGTATTATAGGAGGTAGTACGATGGCAACAATGAAAATCAAAAAGGGCGATACTGTTAGAGTAATCGCCGGTGCAGATAAAGATAACGAAGGAAAAGTTATCGCTGTAAATCAGAAAAATCATACAGTTTTGGTTGAAGGTGTGAACATGATCAAAAAGCACACAAAGCCTAGCATGGCAAACCAGAACGGTGGAATCATCGAGCAGGAAGGACCAATCGACATTTCAAATGTTATGCTTCTTGTTGATGGTAAGACAACCAGAGTTGGTTTTAAGATGGATGGAGATAAGAAAGTCCGCGTCGCTAAAGCAACTGGTAAAGTGATCGATTAATTTAACGAGAGGAGGCAAATCAGTTGAGTAGACTTAAAGAGCAGTACCAAAATGAGATCGTAAAGGCTATGATCGAAAAGTTTGGTTATAAGAATATTATGGAAGTTCCAAAGCTTGACAAGATCGTAGTTAACATGGGTGTTGGTGAAGCTAAGGAAAACGCAAAGCTTTTAGAGGCAGCAGTTAAGGACATGGAAACAATCACAGGTCAGAAGGCTGTTACAACAAAGGCAAAGAACTCTGTTGCTAACTTCAAGATCAGAGAAGGTATGGCAATCGGATGTAAGACAACACTTAGAGGCGAAAAGATGTATGATTTCGCTGATCGTCTTATCAATCTTGCACTTCCACGTGTACGTGACTTTAGAGGTGTTAGTGCTGATTCTTTCGACGGAAGAGGTAACTATGCACTTGGTATCAAGGAACAGATCATCTTCCCTGAAATCGAGTATGATAAGGTTGACAAAGTAAGAGGTATGGACATTATTTTTGTTACTACTGCTAAGACAGACGAAGAGGCTCGTGAATTACTGAGATTATTCGGTATGCCTTTCGTAAAGTAATTTAGGAGGGAATTTTAAGATGGCAAAGAAATCTATGAAAGTTAAGCAACAGCGCAAGCAGAAATTCTCTACTAGAGAATATAGCCGTTGTAAAATCTGTGGTCGTCCACATGCTTATTTGAGAAAATATGGCATTTGTAGAGTATGTTTCCGTGAGTTAGCATACAAAGGACAGATCCCTGGCGTAAAGAAGGCTAGTTGGTAAGCCGGAAGGAGGAAATTTAATCATGACAATGAGTGATCCAATCGCAGATATGCTTACAAGAATCCGTAATGCAAATACTGCAAAACATGATACAGTTGATATCCCAGCATCTAAGATGAAGATCGCGATTGCTGATATTCTTGTAGATGAGGGATATATTACAAAATATGACATCGTAGAAGATGGTAACTTTAAGAGCATCCGCGTTACATTAAAGTATGGCGCAGATAAGAACGAGAAGGTCATCACAGGCATCAAGAGAATTTCTAAGCCTGGTCTTCGCGTTTACGCTGGTAAGGATGAAATCCCAACAGTTCTTGGTGGACTTGGTATTGCAATCCTTTCTACAAATAAGGGAATCGTTACTGACAAGGAAGCTAGAAAGCTTCAGGTTGGTGGAGAAGTGCTCGCTTTTGTATGGTAGGCATTGAACACTTGGCGAATGCATAGCATGAGCCTAGTGAGAAAGCCGTTCCCGAGACTTAGTTGTCACGAGCATAAGCGAAGTGAGAACGTTAGTCGAGTGGAACTACCTTATAATATAAGAACTACCTTAAAGCGCACAGGTTACAATATTTACGTAATGTATAAACCGTTCCATGAGACGGACATACAATATAGCACCCCGCAATAGCGGAGAAAATATAGGAGGTACGGGCATGTCACGTATAGGAAGAATGCCAATCGCAATCCCTGCAGGAGTTACTGTAGACATTGCAGAAAATAATCATGTGACTGTAACAGGTCCAAAGGGAACTCTTGAAAGAACACTTCCATCTGAGATGGATATCAAGTTAGAGGGTTCAGAAGTAATCGTTACAAGACCAAGTGACTTAAAGAAAATGAAATCTTTACATGGTCTTACAAGAACATTAATCCACAACATGGTTGTTGGTGTTACAGACGGTTACGAAAAAGTATTGGAAGTAAACGGTGTTGGATACAGAGTTCAGAAATCTGGAAAGAACTTAACATTACATTTAGGTTTCTCTCATCCAGTAGAGATGGTAGATCCAGAAGGACTTGAGTCCACAGTTGATGGTAACAAGATTATCATCAAGGGTATCGATAAAGAAAAAGTTGGCCAGTACGCAGCAGAAATCAGAGACAAGAGAAGACCTGAACCATATAAGGGCAAGGGTATCAAGTATGCTGATGAAGTTATCAGACGTAAAGTTGGTAAAACTGGTAAGAAATAATTAAAGGAGTGACGAGAAATGGTTAGTAAGAAATCAAGAGAAGTAGTTCGCCAGACAAAGCATAGAAGACTTCGTAATACTCTTTCTGGAACAGCAGACAGACCACGTCTTGCAGTTTACAGAAGTAACAATCATATGTATGCTCAGATTATTGATGATACAGTTGGTAATACACTCGTTTCCGCTTCTACGCTTGATAAAGAGGTAAAGGCTGATTTAGAGAAAACAAATAATGTTGAAGCAGCAGCTAAGTTAGGTACTGTTATTGCTAAAAAAGCATTAGATAAAGGTATTTCCACAGTTGTATTTGATAGAGGTGGATTCATTTATCAGGGTAAGATCGCAGCATTAGCTGACGCAGCTAGAGAAGCTGGATTAGAATTTTAGGAGGAAATAACACATGAGACATGAAATTATTGATGCTAGTCAATTAGAGTTAAATGAAACAGTGGTATCAATTAAACGTGTAACAAAGGTTGTTAAGGGTGGACGTAACATGCGTTTCACAGCCTTAGTTGTTGTCGGTGACGGCAATGGTCATGTTGGTGCAGGACTTGGCAAAGCAGCTGAAATCCCAGAAGCAATTCGCAAGGGAAAAGAAGATGCAATGAAGAAGTTGATTACTGTAAAACTTGATGAGAACAACAGTATTACACATGATATTTCTGGTAAGCATACCGGTGCTTCTGTACTTTTGAAGAAGGCTCCAGAAGGTACAGGTATCATCGCTGGTGGTCCAGCTCGTGCCGTTTGTGAGTTGGCAGGAATTCAGAACATCCGTACAAAGTCATTAGGTTCTTCTAACAAGCAGAACGTAGTACTTGCTACAATCGACGGACTCCGCCAGTTGAAATCCCCAGAAGAAGTTGCAAAGCTTCGTGGTAAGACTGTAGAAGAGATTCTCGGTTAAGGAGGAAATGAATCATGGCAGAAAAGAAGTTAAGAATTACACTTGTTAAGTCTCCAATTGGAGCAGTTCCAAAGAATAAAAAGACTGTTGAAGCATTAGGACTTAGAAAACTCAACAAGACTGTTGAGATGCCTGATAACGAAGCAGTTCGTGGAATGATCAGACAGGTGAGACATTTAGTTAAGGTAGAAGAGATTTAATCAAAAAATTAAGGAGGTGTCACAATGGATTTATCAAACTTACAGCCAGCAGAAGGCTCAAAGCACAATGATAACTTCAGAAGAGGACGTGGACACGGTTCAGGCAATGGCAAGACCGCTGGTAAGGGTCACAAGGGACAGAAGGCTCGTTCAGGAGCTCCAAGACCAGGTTTTGAAGGTGGACAGATGCCATTATACAGACGTATTCCAAAGAGAGGTTTCACATGCAGAAACTCAAAGGAAATCGTTGGTATCAACTTATCTTATCTTGAGAGATTTGAAGATGGCGCAACTGTAACAGTTGAATCATTGGTTGAAGCAGGTATCGTAAAGAACACTAGAGATGGTGTTAAGATTCTTGGTAATGGTGAACTTACAAAGAAGCTTACCGTTCAGGCTAACGCTTTTAGTGCAAGTGCTAAGGAGAAGATTGAAGCCCTTGGTGGTAAAGCAGAGGTGATCTAATGCTAGAAACACTCCGCAATGCATTTAAAATTAAAGATTTACGAAAAAGAATCGGATTTACATTTTTTATGCTCATTGTAGTGCGAATTGGAAGTCAGCTTCCAATTCCCGGAGTGGATCCGGATGTATTTTCACAGTTATTTGCAAATAGTGGCGATGCGCTGAATTTCTTTGATGCGATTACTGGTGGATCTTTTGAAAATATGTCTATTTTCGCTCTGAACATTACACCATATATTACATCTTCCATTATTATTCAGCTCTTGACGATTGCATTCCCTAAATTAGAAGAGATGCAGCGTGATGGCGAGCAGGGTAGAAAGAAGATGACACAGATTACCCGTTATGTAACGGTTGGATTAGCAGTTGTGCAGTCACTTGCTATGGCAATTGGATTTGGTCGTGCTGGATATCTGACCAAGTTTAACGCACTGTATGTTATTTTGACAGTCGCTGCTCTTACAGCAGGTTCATCTGTTTTGATGTGGATTGGTGAAAGAATTACAGAAAAGGGTATCGGAAACGGTATTTCCATCGTTCTTGTAATCAACATTATTTCACGTATTCCGAGTGATCTGACTTCATTATTTGAACAGTTCATCTCAGGAAAAACCATTGCAAAGGGTACGCTTTCCGGTGTTATCATTGCGGCAATTATTGTCGCTATGGTAGTTTTAGTTGTATTCTTGCAGGGTGCTGAGCGTCGAATTCCGGTTCAGTATTCAAAGAAAATTCAGGGAAAGAGACAGTTTGGTGGAGCAAATTCCGTGATTCCAATGAAGGTCAATACCGCTGGTGTTATTCCAGTCATTTTTGCACAGTCATTGTTACAGACACCAGTTATTATTTGTACATTGCTTGGTAAAACAGGCGGCACAAGCTTCTGGTATAAAATTCTTCGCGGAATGTCACAGTCAAACTGGTTTGACCCGGCAAACTGGGTATATACCATTGGTGCTGTAGTATATGTATTATTGATTATCGGTTTTGCATATTTCTATACATCAATTACCTTTAATCCGCTTGAAATTGCTGATAACCTAAAGAGGCAGGGCGGTTCCATTCCAGGTATCCGATCAGGAAAGCCAACAAGTGATTACTTACAGGCTGTTCTGAATCATATTATTTTCATCGGTGCCATCGGACTTTCTATTGTTGCAATCATTCCGCTTGTATTTAATGGATTGTTCGGAGCAAATGTGTCTTTCGGTGGAACATCTATTATCATTATTGTAGGTGTTGTTATTGAGACATTGAAGCAGGTGGAATCCCAGATGCTTGTTAGAAATTACAAGGGATTTTTAAATGATTAATGAATAGACATCCATGTGGAGATACTGGCCTAGCCGTATCTCCTAAGATGTTATAAGGAGGTTTTTATTGTGAAGATAATTATGTTAGGTGCTCCTGGGGCTGGAAAGGGAACACAGGCAAAACAAATTGCAACAAAGTATCAGATTCCTCATATATCTACGGGAGATATTTTCCGTGCGAATATAAAAAATGGTACCGAATTGGGCAAGAAAGCAAAAGAATATATGGATCAGGGATTGTTAGTACCTGACGAATTGACTTGTGATCTTGTTGTAGATCGTATTGGACAGGATGACTGTGCAAATGGATTTGTATTAGATGGATTTCCACGTACGATTCCACAGGCAGAATGTCTGGATGAAGCATTAAAAAATATGGGACAGAGTATGGATTTTGCCATTGATGTTGATGTACCGGATTCTCATATTGTAGAAAGAATGTCTGGTCGTCGCGCATGTCTTTCTTGTGGAGCAACATATCATGTTGTTGCAATTCCACCAAAGACAGAGGGCATTTGCGATGTCTGCGGTAAAGAACTCGTATTACGTGACGATGATAAGCCAGAGACTGTTCAGAAAAGACTCGATGTTTATCATGAGCAGACACAGCCTTTGATTGATTATTATGAGAAGCAGGGAATTCTGCATTCTGTAGACGGAACGCAGCCGATGGAAGATGTGTTTGCAAGCATCGATGCGATTATAGGAGCGTAGCCCATGTCAGTTACCATTAAATCTGCCAAGGAATTGGAGTATATGAGAGAGGCTGGCAGGATACTTGCCAATGTACATCAGGCATTAGGGGATGCATTGGAAGAGGGAATGTCTACCTTAGAGATTGATGCTTTAGGGGAAGAAATGATTCGTAGTTTTGGCTGCGAGCCTTCCTTTTTGAATTATATGGGATATCCGGCTTCTGTTTGCGTTTCCGTAAACGATGAAGTCGTTCATGGGATTCCAAGTGCGGATCATATCATTACAAATGGAGATATCGTAAGTCTTGATATTGGTGTGATTTATAAAGGATATCATTCAGATGCTGCAAGAACGCATGGTGTGGGAGAAATCTCACCAGAAGCACAAGCGTTGATTGATGTAACACGCGAAAGCTTTTTCGCAGGCATGGAACAGGCAACAGCAGGTCGTCATTTGAATGATATATCGGGAGCTATCGGTGATTATGCCACAAAACGTGGTTATGGTGTCGTTCGAGATCTTGTTGGCCATGGTATTGGAACACATTTACATGAAGAACCTGAGATACCAAATTTCCGTAAATGGCGTCGCGGCATTAAGTTACAGGAAGGCATGACATTTGCTGTAGAACCAATGATTAATGTCGGAAGTCCAAATGTCGTATGGATGGATGATGAATGGACGGTAGTGACAGAAGATGAATCGTTATCTGCACACTATGAAAACACCATCATTATTACAAACGGTCGACCGGAGATACTGACACTGACAGAAAGTGAGAAGCATCTATGGACGAACTGATTTTAGCAAAATCCAAGGCAGGACATGATAAGAACCATATCTATGTTGTGATGGAAAAACAGGAAGATGTTGTATATCTCGTAAATGGAACAACAAAAACCTGTGCAAATCCCAAAAAGAAAAAGGCGATACATATACAGCCGATCAAGCATTTACCACAGAATATCATAGCGTTGGTAAAAGATCAGGAAATAAATGACACGCTGGTCGGTGAGATTTTAGATCTTTATAATAGGAGGAATGAAATAAATGTCTAAGGCAGATGTAATTGAAGTAGAAGGTGTTGTAGTAGAAAAGTTACCAAACGCTTTCTTCAAAGTGGAACTGGAAAATGGACACCAGATTTTAGCAACCATCAGTGGTAAGCTTCGTATGAATTATATTCGTATTTTACCGGGTGATAAGGTTACAATCGAAATGTCACCATACGATTTGACAAAGGGTAGAATCATTTGGAGAGATAAGTAAAAAGTTATTGACAAGAGCAGGGACTTTTTGCTATACTATCAAGTGCGTTTATGGGCACTTCTTTTCGCACGCCTATAAATGCAGTAGATAAAACACTTGTACGACCGTACAAGGAACACGAAAATGATGAGAAGGGAGGCATTTCCTACAATGAAGGTAAGATCATCAGTAAAACCTATTTGCGAAAAGTGCAAAGTAATCAAGAGAAAAGGTAGTGTTCGTATTATTTGCGAGAACCCGAAACACAAACAGAGACAGGGCTAATTCATAAGGATTAGTTTTATTTGTATATGTTATGTGCGGCTGATGTTCCCGATAATTAGTAAATAATTAGGCGACATTTTCATAATATATGCGGATCATCCTACATACCGGGGATGGTTAGTTTCGTGGATTCGGAACTCTTCCTTACAAATTGTTTAGGAAGAAAAGAACCAGATAGGAATTATACACACATTTCAGGCCGGTAACGGAGCTGTATGAGGAATATTTGGGGATGGTAGTTGTTAATCAGAAAATTTTATGGAGGTGTAAACACACATGGCTCGTATCGCAGGTGTAGATTTACCAAGAGAAAAACGCGTAGAAATTGGTTTAACTTACATTTACGGAATTGGTAGAGTAAGTTCTAACAAGATTCTTGAAGCAGCAAATGTTGATCCTAGTACTCGTGTAAAGGATTTAACAGATGACGAAGTTAAGAGAATCAGCGCTGTCATTGACGAAACAATGATGGTAGAAGGTGATTTGAGAAGAGACGTAGCTCTCAACATCAAGAGACTTCAGGAGATTGGATGCTATCGTGGTATCCGTCATAGAAAGGGACTTCCAGTTCGTGGTCAGAAGACAAAGACCAACGCTAGAACAAGAAAGGGTCCTAAGAGAACAGTAGCAAATAAGAAGAAGTAATTCAGAAAGTAGGTTAGTTTAGATATGGCTAAAGTTGCAAAGAAAGTAACAAAAAAGCGTGTAAAGAAAAACGTTGAACACGGACAGGCACATATTCAGGCATCTTTCAACAATACAATTGTTACTATTACAGATGCACAGGGTAATGCTTTATCATGGGCAAGTGCCGGTGGTCTTGGATTTAGAGGTTCAAGAAAATCTACTCCATATGCTGCACAGATGGCAGCAGAAACAGCAGCAAAGGCTGCTCTCATTCATGGATTAAAGACAGTAGATGTTATGGTTAAGGGACCGGGATCAGGAAGAGAAGCTGCAATCCGCGCACTTTCTGCATGCGGAATCGATGTAACAAGCATCACAGACGTAACTCCAGTACCACATAATGGATGTCGTCCACCAAAGCGTAGAAGAGTTTAATAGGAGGGATAATCTAAGATGGCAGTAAATAGAACCCCAGTTCTTAAAAGATGCAGATCACTTGGTTTGGATCCTGTATATTTAGGAGTGGATAAAAAATCAAATAGACAGTTAAAGAGATCAGGAAGAAAGACTTCTGAATATGGTCTCCAGTTAAGAGAAAAGCAGAAGGCTAAGTTTATCTATGGTGTATTAGAGAAGCCTTTCCATAACTATTTTGACATCGCAGACAGAAAGAAAGGTATGACAGGTGAAAACCTTATGACTATCCTTGAAAGCCGTCTTGACAATGTTGTATTCCGTATGGGATTCGCTAGAACACGTAGAGAAGCTAGACAGGTTGTAGATCATAAGATGTTCTTAGTAAACGGAAAGCCTGTAAATGTACCATCATACTTGGTAAAAGCTGGCGATGTGATCGAAGTTCGCGAGGACAAGAAGGGCCTTCAGAGATTTAAGGATATCGTTGAGGTAACAAACGGCAGACTCGTTCCAGATTGGATCGATGTTGACCTTGAGAAGTTACAGGGAACTGTAAAAGAGTTACCTACAAGAGAGCAGATCGACGTACCAGTCGATGAAATGCTTATCGTCGAGTTGTACTCTAAGTAATTAGACACAATTTAGCAAGGTAAACCAGTATAAGGAGGGCCACCTAGTGTTCGATTTCGAAAAACCAAACATTGAGATTACTGAAATCTCAGAAGACAAAAAGTATGGAAGATTTGTTGTAGAACCTTTAGAGAGAGGCTACGGAACTACACTTGGTAATTCACTTAGAAGAATTATGCTTTCTTCATTGCCGGGTGCAGCAGTAAGTCAGGTGAAAATCGAAGGCGTATTACATGAGTTCTCATCTATTCCTGGTGTTAAGGAAGATGTAACAGAGATTATCATGAATATTAAGAATCTTGCGATTCGTAATAACAGCACAAGCAACGATCCTAAGATCGCATACATTGAGTTCGAAGGAGAAGGTGTTGTCAGAGCAAGTGATATTCAGGTGGATTCAGATATTGAAATCATGAACCCAGATCTTGTAATTGCTAATTTAAATGGTGGTGCTGACAGCAAACTCTACATGGAGTTAACTATTACAAAGGGTAGAGGATATATCAGCGCAGATAAGAATAAGTCAGAGGACACACCAATCGGTGTTATTGCTGTTGATTCTATCTATACACCAATCGAAAGAGTAAACCTGAAGGTTGAGAATACTCGTGTAGGTCAGATTACTGACTATGATAAACTTACCTTGGATGTATATACAAATGGTACAATTCATCCAGACGAGGCAGTTAGTTTAGCCGCTAAGGTATTGAATGAGCATTTAAGCCTGTTCATTGATCTTTCTGATCGTGGAATCGAGGCTCAGGTTATGGCTGACAAGCCAATGGATCCTAAGGGCAAAGTCATGGATATGAACATTGACGAATTAGAATTATCTGTTCGTTCATACAACTGCTTGAAGAGAGCAGGCATCAACACTGTGGAAGAGTTATGCAACAAGACAGCAGATGATATGATGAAGGTTCGTAACCTTGGACGTAAGTCTTTGGAAGAAGTATTAGGTAAGTTGAACGAGTTAGGACTCCAGCTTAGAACTGGAGACGAATAAACAGTCACATAGGGAGAACCGGTAAGACCAAAAGGCATGGAACTCTCATAAATTCATGGATGGCATACCATGCACCTCGCGAGTAAGACCAAAAGGCATTGCGAAGTGAGCCATCACATAAGGAGGAAATGAAAATGGCAAAATATAGAAAGTTAAGCAGAACATCTTCACAGAGAAAGGCATTACTGAGAAATCAGGTAACAAACCTTTTATATCATGGAAGAATCGTTACAACAGAAGCTAAGGCAAAGGAAGTTCAGAAGATCGCTGAAGGAATCATTGCTATGGCTGTTAGAGAAAAAGATAACTTTGATGAAGTTACTGTACAGGCTAAGGTTGCACGCAAAGACAAAGATGGCAAGCGTGTAAAGGAAGTTGTTGATGGTAAGAAGGTTACTGTATATGATACAGTTGACAAGACAATCAAGAAAGATCAGCCTTCTCGTCTTCATGCTAGAAGAGAAATGCTTAAAGTATTATATCCTGTAAAGTCTACTGGTAAGACAAAGAAGGATATTAAGGAAGTTGATATGCCTAAGATGTTATTTGAGGAAATCGCTCCTAAATACGCTGACCGTAACGGTGGATACACAAGAATCGTAAAGATCGGACCTCGTAAGGGTGATGGTGCTTTAGAAGTAGTTCTTGAGTTAGTATAATTTAATCACTATAATAAAAACTCTCGTTGTTTGAAATGCAACGAGAGTTTTTTGTTATCTGTGTTTTATAAAAATACAATTATTTAAACGTTACGATGGTAACACCAGCATCACCTTCACCAAATTCTGCCAGATGAAATTCATCTACAATCTTCTGACGGCGTAAATACTGATGAACAGCCTTTCGTAAGGCTCCAGTTCCTTTACCATGTACAATGCGAACAGATTTTAGATGAGAGACATATGCATCATCTAAGTATTTATCTAATTTAGCAACAGCTTCATCACCATTGAGACCGAGTAAATTAATCTCCGGAGAAATCGTCGCTGCTTTGCTGAAACCACCATTGCCGGTATAGCGGCTTTTTTTACCAGATGTCTTGCTGGCGGTATCGTTATCCTCTAAAAGAACCAGATCTTTGATGTTGACTTTGGAGCGCATGATACCCATTTGTACCTGCAAATCTCCCTTGCCATTTGGAAGAGAATATACAGTGCCTTTGATATTCATAGAGAGAACTTTTACCGGATCACCGATACGTAGGTTTTTCGGAATATTATGATTTGTCGGTTTTTCCTCTTTTGCAGCCACGGAAGCTTTTTTGCGGCTGTCAGACAGTTTTTTACCAACAGCAGCACGTTTGGCTTCCATTTTCGCAATGTCAGGGTTGGAATGACTATATTTGTTAAAATCACGTATGGTTTCATCTGCGACGCGCTTGGCCTCCTGCAAAATATGTGAGGCGTCCTCATTGGCCTGACGCAGAATTTTGTCCTTGGAATCCATGAGCTTCTGCTCGCGTTCCTGTAATTTCTTTTGTAATTCTTCGATCTCTCTTTTCTGTCGGGCAATTTCCTCGCCATCACGCATCATGGCAACACGGCGTTGCTCAAGGTCTACCATCAGATCCTCGAAATTCTGATCATCCTCTGTGACATGTGTTTTGGCATCCTCAATGAGAGCGTCCGAAAGACCTAACTTTTTGGAAATAGCAAAGGCATTACTCTTTCCCGGAATACCAATCAATAGGTGATAGGTTGGACTTAATGTTTCTACGGAAAATTCACAACATGCATTTTCTACACCAGGTGTGGAAAGCGCATACATTTTTAATTCACTGTAATGTGTGGTTGCCATGGTTAAAACACCACGTTCATGCAGGTCTGACAAAATAGAAGTAGCAAGTGCAGCACCTTCTTTTGGATCGGTTCCTGCGCACAATTCATCAAATAAACATAGATATTGTCCATGCTCTTTTTCCACTTCGTGTAAGATATGAACAATATTTGTCATATGGGAAGAGAATGTACTGAGCGACTGCTCAATGCTTTGTTCATCCCCAATATCGGCAAAAATATCATCAAAAATAGCAAGTCTGCTGCGATCTTTTGTCGGGATATGAAGACCAGCTTGCCCCATCAGACATAAGAGTCCACAGGTTTTTAAAGAAACTGTCTTACCACCGGTATTAGGACCTGTGACAATCAAAAGGTTATAATCTTCGCCTAACGTCAAATCGATAGGAACCACTTGTTTTGGATCCAGTAACGGATGACGGGCAGCACGTAAATGCACGATACCATCGGTATTGAACTCCGGTTCTACCGCGTTCATCTTACGAGCAAGTTCTCCTTTGGCAAAGATAAAATCCAGCTCTGCTAGGAGAGAGAAATCCTGTGCTATCTCATCGGTATGTTCGGCTACAAGATTGGAAAGTTCCGCTAAAATCTTTTCGATTTCTTCTGCTTCCTGTAATTCCAATTCACGTAGTGTATTGTTTAAATTTACAACAGACATAGGTTCGATAAAGAGTGTGGAACCACTAGCAGATTGGTCGTGAACCATACCAGGAACATAATTCTTGTATTCGGCTTTTACCGGCAGACAATAACGTCCACCACGCACGGTAATGACTCCATCTTGTAAGTAGGAACGCGTCGTACTTTGATTTAACATCGTATTCATCTGGGTACGGATGCGCTCGCTGATGACAGTTTTTTGACGACGGATGTTTTTTAAGCCACTGCTGGCATCATCTGCAATCATATCTTCGGATAAAATACAATGACGGATTTCATCACATACCATAGAAAGTGGTGCCAGGTCTGTAAAATAATGAGCAAGATGATCGTTTTCTAAGGAACTGTCATTCTCGCTTCGACCATATGTCTTGACGCGTTTGGTTACATCTAAAAGAGAGGCAACAGCCAGTAATTCTGTGATCGTCAAAGAACTTCCGATTTCTAAATGTTTTAAAAAAGGGCGTACATCGGTAATGCCGGAAAAAGAGACACTGCCACGTTTAAAGATGCGGCTTAAGGCATCTTTTGTCTCTGCCTGCATATGTCTGATCTGTGATAAATCAGAAAGAGGCTGCAGATTGCGACAATATGTTTTTCCTTGCGCACTGCCGGCACATTGCTCCAAAAGTGTAATTATTTTATTGTATTCGAGTGTTTTTAATGCTTTCTTATTCATAAACTGTATTATACACAAAAACATATTGAAACACCAGTCATTCAACCGTATAATAAAAACAGCGCGTATATGGGCAGATATAGGATAGAAGCCCATCTATATCATATATTTAAAAAGAGAATGGATTAGAATAGGAGAGAGGAATGAAATTTATCAAAGACCTCACAGAGGGAGAAAGAATCAATGAAATATACTTGTGCCGAAAGAAGCAGTCGGCATTGACGAAAGCAGGAAAACCATATGAGAGTCTGATGCTTCAAGATAAAACAGGAACACTGGATGCAAAGATCTGGGAGCCGAGCTCCATGGGCATTGATGATTATGATGAATTGGATTATATCTGGGTACAGGGTGATATTACCTCTTTCCAGGGAGCGTATCAGTTAAATATAAAAAGATTGCGTGTGGCACAGGAAGGGGAATACATACCGGCGGATTATCTACCATGTTCTGACAAGGATGTGGATGTCATGTATGAGGAATTATTAGGATTTATCCGAACAATAAAAGCCCCATATATGAAGCAGTTGCTATCTGGATTTTTTGATGATGCAGAGTTTGCAAAGCGTTTCAAATTTCATTCCGCAGCAAAGAGTGTCCATCACGGCTATGTAGGCGGACTCTTGGAACATACCCTTGGTGTGACAAAAAACTGTGATTTTTATGCACAGATGTATCCAATGTTAAATCGTGATTTATTGTTAACTGCTGCAATCTTCCACGACATTGGAAAATTAGACGAAATTTCACCTTTCCCGCAAAATGATTATACCGATGAGGGGCAGTTGCTCGGTCATATCATGATTGGTGCCGCAAAAGTGCAGGAACGAATCAATACGATAGAAGGATTTCCGGAAGTCCGTGCACGTGAGCTGATTCACTGTATTCTGGCGCATCATGGGGAATTGGAATTTGGTTCACCAAAGAAGCCTGCCATTGCAGAAGCAGTTGCGCTTAGTTTTGCAGATAATATTGACGCAAAAATGGAGACCATGAAAGAAGCATTAGGCAATGTGGCAGAAGGAGATCTCAAGTGGCAGGGATTCAACCGTTTGTTTGATTCTAATATCAGAAAGACAAGTACAGAGGACTAATATGAAAAAGAATGATACCTTTATCCTAAAAATTGAAGATATGGGCATCGGTGGTGAAGGCATTGGCAAATACGAAGGAATGACATTTTTTGTCAAAGATGCCATCATTGGAGACGAGATTGTTGCGGGCGTAACTAAGCTAAAAAAAGGCTATGGCTACGCCCGCCTTGTTGAAATTATAAAACCATCGCCGAAGCGCGTCGAAGCTCCATGCAAAATTGCAAGACAGTGTGGAGGATGCCAGATACAAAATCTATGCTATGAAGAGCAATTATGTTTGAAGCAAAAGAAAGTAGAAAATAATCTGAAGCGCATTGGCGGATTTTCTGAGGAACAGCTGGAAAATATCATGGAGCCGATTGTCGGTATGGAAGAACCGTTTCGCTATCGTAACAAGGCACAGTTCCCTTGTGGTTACGATAAGGATGGTAATATTGTTTTTGGCTTTTATGCTGCAAGAAGTCATCAGGTCATTCCCATCGAGGACTGTTTGTTGGGAGTCAAAGACAATGCCAGAGTGTTATCCGTCATCAAAGCGTACATGGTGGAGCATCGGGTAAAGCCATATGATGAAGTGACAGGAAAAGGCTTATTGCGCCATGTGTTGATTCGAAAAGGATTTGCCAGCGCGCAACTGATGGTTTGTCTGATTATCAATGGAGAACAGTTGCCGCACGAAGAACGACTGGTCGAAAAATTACGGGAAATTCCTGGAATGTATAGTATTTCTGTAAATGTAAATAAGGAAAAGACGAATCGTATTCTAGGAGACCAGGTACGTTTACTTTGGGGGCAGATGTGTATTTCTGACACCATTTTTCGTGTGAAAGAAACAGCATGTGGTGTTTTTGAAAAAACAGACCAGAGTGTTACCTTTGCTATCTCGCCGAAATCCTTTTATCAGGTAAATCCACTGCAGACGGAGAAACTATATAGTCTGGCATTGGAATATGCAGGTCTTACAGGACAAGAAGTGGTCTGGGATCTGTACTGTGGTATCGGAACCATTTCTTTGTTTTTGGCACAGGCAGCAAAGCATGTGTATGGTGTTGAGATTGTACCGGAAGCGATAGCAGATGCCAGAGAAAATGCAAAGAATAACCAGATAGATCATGCAACTTTTTATGTTGGAAAAGCCGAGGAAGTGCTGCCACAATGGGTAGACGAGCATAAAAAGGATGGGGATGAAGGATTACACCCGGATGTGATTGTAGTAGATCCACCGCGTAAGGGATGTGATGAGAAGTGTCTGGAAACGATGGTTACCATGGCACCAGAACGTATTGTCTATGTCAGCTGTGATTCCGCTACTTTGGCAAGAGACCTGAAATATTTGCAGGCAAATGGATATGAGGTTACCAGGGTGCGCCCGGTTGATCAGTTTTGTCATTCGATGCATGTGGAGACAGTCTGTCTTTTGTCCATACAAAATAAAATGATTTAGGGCGGTATATCCAATGATATTATCTCTTTGGTTAGGATTTAATTTAATTTAAAAATAGCAAAGGAATTGTGGTATGCTATACTTATTGAAAAACGAAGTGCTCATAGCAGGAGGAAAACGATGAATATTGTATGCTTGGATTTAGAAGGCGTTTTAGTACCGGAAATTTGGATTGCATTTGCCGAGGAAAGTGGTATCCCGGAATTAAAGCGGACAACGCGGGACGAACCGGATTACGATAAACTGATGAACTGGCGTCTGGCTATTTTAAAGGAGCATGGGCTTGGCTTAAAAGAGATTCAGGAGACAATCGCAAAGATTGACCCGATTCCGGGAGCAAAGGAATTTTTAGATGAGCTGCGGGAATTGACACAGGTGATCATTATCAGTGATACATTTACCCAGTTTGCAGGACCACTGATGAAGAAATTAGGATATCCAACCATTTTTTGTAATTCTCTGGAAGTGGCAGAGGATGGCGAGATTACCGGTTTTAAAATGCGTATTGAGAATTCAAAATATACGACGGTTAAGGCATTACAATCCATTGGCTATGAAACCATCGCCAGCGGTGACAGCCACAACGATCTTGGTATGATCAAGGCGAGTAAGGCTGGTTTTCTTTTTAAGAGCACGGAACAGATCAAACAGGACAACCCGGAAATTCCGGCGTATGAGACATATGATGAATTGCTAGAGGCGATTCGGGCTGCACTATAGAGGATGTATCGATCAAGAAAGGGGATTGGAAAATAAAATGGAAATAAAAGAACAAATTCATGCATTATCAGAGGAAATGATAACAAATCTTGGCAGATTGGTTGCCATTGATTCACAGTTAGGTGAAGCAAAAGAGGGAAAACCTTTTGGAGATGGTCCGGCAGAGGCTTTGAAAGAAGGACTTGCCATTGCAGAAGAATTAGGATTTCGCACCGTAAATCTGGATAACTACTGTGGCTATGCAGAAATGGGAGAAGGAGAAGAAATTGTTGGTATTGCAGGACATCTCGATGTTGTACCAACCGGAGGAGACTGGACTTATGACCCGTTTACATTGACGCGTGATGGGGATTACGTATATGGGCGCGGTACGACAGATGATAAAGGACCCGTATTAGAAGCATTGTATGCCATGAAACTGCTTCGTGATTCTGGCGTGAAGTTAAATAAAAGAGTCCGCCTCATTATGGGATGCAATGAGGAAACAGGTTCCCTTTGTATGGAACATTATAATCAGGTGGAAGAAGAATTATCATGTGGATTTACCCCAGATGCCAACTATCCGTGCATTCATGGGGAAAAAGGACATATGGAAATGATGGCGTATTCCAAGAATACCAGGATTATTTCTATGAATGGTGGTTTTGTTTCCAATGCAGTATGTGATTCCTGTACGACGGTTATTCCGGCAGAGGAAGGATTAAAAGAACGTTTGGAGCAGGCCTTGGCAGAAACAAAATTACAAGAATATCAGGTGAGCGAAGAAGGCGCTACACTGACAATTTTTGCAAAAGGTGTTCCGGCGCATGCGTCAACACCGACGCTTGGTGTCAATGCAGCAGGTGTGACTTGTGCATGTCTGGAAAAAGCCGGTTTTGTCGATGACTTTGTTACTTTTTATAATACACATATTGGAACAGCTTGTGATGGTTCCGGTGTGGGTCTTAAATTTGCAGATGCATATGGTGATCTGACATTTTGTAATGGTATCGTAAAGACGGAAGATGGCGTGATTTCCTGCACCATTGATATTCGTGTACCAGTGACTTTAAAGGCAGACGAAGTGCGCGCTATGTGTAAAAATCATCTGGAAGATGCAAATGGACGCATTGAGATTCTTGAGATTGGTGATCCTCTTTTCTTCCCAAGGGAGTCTCCACTCGTAGAAGCGCTATATAAGGCATATGTGGATGTGACGGGAGATACGGAGAATGAGCCGATGGTTATTGGCGGTGGTACCTATGCAAAATCATTAAAAAATATCATTGCATTCGGACCGGAAAAGATGGGCGTAGACTATCGCATTCATGGAGCTGATGAATATATTTTAGTTTCTGAAATGGAAGAATCGGTTTTGATTTATATGGAAGCAATTAAGAATTTGCTGGCAATTTAGAACAAATCATGTAAAAAAGTATGATGACGGTGTGTTTTGTTTATCAGGAACATGCCGTCATTTTTACTTTGCGCAATTTTTGTCAAAAAAATGCATTTTCCAATTGCGAAAGAGAACTATGCAATATATAATAATAATAATCGGTAAAAAGGAAACATACGTTAACATAAGAATACATTTATATAGATTGAGATAGCAAATGAAAACAACATATACATATAATGAGGGAATTAACTTCCTGCGGGCAGTATCTATTCTGGGAATTGTGCTGTATCATATATTTCCATTTAGTGTAAGAGGAGGCTACCTTGGCGTCTGCTTTTTCTTCCTGATATCGGGATATTTGTCAGCGAAAAACAGTGAGCTTCGTTGGGAGGCGGAAGGGTTACACATTCGAAAATATTATATCAAAAAAGGGATACGCATTTATCCGGCACTTTATATTATGGTCATGTCGGTGATTGCATTTTTTACGATATTTCATCCGGAGTTACTTTTGGGGGCAAGAGAAGAGGCAGCAAGTATTTTCTTAGGCTACAATAACTGGTGGCAAATGATGACGCAGGCATCCTATTTTATGAAGATTACAGAACATTCGCCATTTACACATTTGTGGTATTTGGGGGTAGAGATTGAGCTTCTTATAGTATGGCCACTATTGTATGGAATTTATAAGAAACAGATTGAGCCAAGGATGGGAAAACAGGCATTCTTGTTTTTTACAATTCTTGCTGTGGCATCCGTAGTAGCGATGGCAGTTATGTATCATCCGCAGAATGTGAACCGTGTATATTATGGAACGGATACACGAGCCTTTTCCTTTTTGATTGGTGTGGTACTCGGATTGAAAGAGGATGAATGGGCACAAAAGAAGAATATACTCCTACAGGGAGATACAGGAAAGGCTCTTTTTATTGCTTCTTTGCTTGTAACAGTAGCGCTATTTATTCTGGTGCCAGGGGAATCTGATTGGCTATACCGCGGTGGAATGGCGATCATCAGTGTATATTTTGCATTTATCGTTTATGTGATGAATCAGTGCGGTTTTTCATCGATGGAATGTAGTAAAAACGGTGTGATGCAATGGATTGGAAAACATAGTTACTGGATTTATTTGTGGCATTATCCACTATTGTTTATTATTAATCTACAACATATCTTTTAGAAGAGAGGAAAAAGATTATGAAAGACAAAAAGTTTTATCAAAGAGTTGTGATTGGAATTGCGGTTGGTATCATCTCTGTGATAGCGCTTGTTGGGTTCATGAAGGCTCCGTCGAAATCGTCAGATAAGTTGGCTGAGAATCTGCAGCAGGAGTTTAAAGCCAATCAGAAAATGCTAAAGGAGCAGGATCAGGCAAAACAGACCAGCGCAACAGAAGGTGGTGATGTAGATGCAGCCAAGAAAGAAAAGGCACCAACAATTACCTGCGTGGGAGATTCTGTTATGCTTGGCGCAGCACCGGAATTGATGGAAGCTATTCCAGATGGCGTGATTGATGCAAAAGAAAGTCGTCAGGCAAGAGATGGCATCGAGATTTTAGAAGGACTTAAGAAAGAGAATAAACTGGGCAGTACGGTTGTGATTGAGCTAGGTACCAATTGCTATTTTAGCTCAACGACAGGACAGGAGATCATTGATTACCTTGGTAAAGATACAAAGATTTACTGGGTTACGGTTTATGGCAAATATTTGCAGGATCAGGAACGGACCAATAGTGTCATTCGACAGTTAGCAAAGGATAACAAAAATGTGGATGTGATTGCATGGGATGAACTCGCCGCAGCAAATTCAGATTGGTTTTATAATGATGGCATCCATTTGAACGGAGAAGGACGCAGCGGATATGCTAAGATGATATGTGATGCACTTGGTATAGAGATGAAAGACACAGCAGGTCAGACAGAGGAAGTGGGCAATACACAGCAAGAGGCAGAGCCATCAGTGCAGTAACCACAAGGAGGGAGTATGAACTACGAACATGAAGTGGTCGTGCCACGAGCGGGGATGCCGTTTCGAATTGATATTTTTGAAGGACGCAGAGGCAATTATACAAGGGAGCCACATTGGCATAATTCTGTTGAGCTTTTTGCTGTTTATGAGGGGAGCCTGACGTTCATTTTTCGCGAGAAACAGATTCGTGTGGATTGCGGTGATTTTATCATTATCAACACGAACGAATTGCATTCTGTGCGTGCGGATGAGGAGAATATATCGGTCTATGTGCAGATTCCAATCAGCGAGTTTAAGAATTACCTGACAGCAGATCGTTTTATTTCCTTTGACAAAAAGGGCAGGGGATCATTGGCAAAACTTGATCCGATGCAAATGAAGAACACAGACCACAAAATGATGCAGCTGATACGTAACATCTATGACTTGAGTGGAACAGGTGAGCCAGGACATGAATATGAGATGTTGCGCGATTATTATGCGATGATGCAGCTGCTTGTGACGATATATCGTCAGGTAGAAGCAGATGATATGTTATATCGTTCATCTAAGGCGTTGCAGCGTTTGTCTCCGATTACGGAATATATCAAAAAGCATTACGCGGAAGATATTTCATTGCAGTCGTTAGCGCAGTTGTTTGGATATTCGATCGAACATTTATCTCGTATGTTTCAGAAATATGCACAGATTAATTATAAGAGTTATCTTTCTGGTATTCGTTTAGAACATGCCGTAGAGGAGATGGAAATGGGCGATAAAACGATCGGAGAGATTGCAACGGAAGTAGGATTTTCCGATAGCCGCGCGATGTCGAAAGCGTTTCAGAAAAAGTATGGCATGCTGCCAAGCGAATACAACCGAAAGAACAGGGAAAATTATCAAAAAAACGATATGTAAGTGTCAAGTATCAAGGCGAGAGAAAAAAAATTTTTTGTTAAAATAAGAATGTAGTTTCTACGAGAGAAATTACATTCTTTTTTGTTATGACGATGAGGAAAATAAGAAGTATGGAGGGAAAAAAGATGACAAATATTCCAGAAGCAAAAATTGGTGTAGTAGCAGTCAGCAGAGACTGTTTTCCAGAAAGTCTGTCAGTATCCAGACGCGAAGCATTGATGCAGGCGGTACATACAAAGTATCCAGAGTTACAGGTGTATGAATGCCCTGTTTGTATCGTAGAGAGTGAAATTCATATGGTACAGGCACTAGAAGATATCAAACAGGCAGGATGTAATGCATTGGTTGTGTATCTTGGAAATTTTGGTCCAGAGATTTCTGAGACACTACTTGCAAAACATTTTGATGGACCAAAGATGTTTATTGCTGCTGCAGAGGAGCATGGTGATAGCTTACAGGATGGTAGAGGAGATGCTTATTGTGGAATGCTTAATGCAAGCTACAATTTGAGGCTTCGTAATATTAAGGCATATATTCCAGAATATCCAGTCGGTGACGCAGAAGATTGCGCGGATATGATTGCAGAATTTGCACCGATTGCAAGAGCAGTGACGGCTCTTTCTGATCTTAAAATTATCAGTTTTGGACCACGTCCTCTTAATTTTTTGGCATGCAATGCGCCAATTTATCAGTTATACCAGCTGGGGATTGAAATTGAAGAAAATTCAGAACTGGATTTGTTTGAAGCTTATAATAAGCACGCAGGAGATGAAAGAATTCCTGCTGTTGTTGCAGATATGGAAGCGGAATTGGGGGCAGGAAACAAAAAGCCTGAAATTCTTTCCAAATTAGCGCAATATGAGATTACATTAAAAGATTGGATTGCGGAACACAGAGGATATCGTAAATATGTTGCAATTGCTGGTAAATGCTGGCCAGCATTCCAGACGCAGTTTGGTTTCGTTCCATGTTATGTGAACAGCCGCCTTACGAAGCAGGGAATTCCAGTATCTTGTGAAGTAGATATCTATGGAGCACTCAGTGAGTTTATCGGTACGGTGGTTAGTCAGGATGCGGTTACCTTGCTTGATATTAATAATACCGTACCAAAGGATATGTTTGACGAGGAAATCAAAGGCAAATTTGATTACACATTGCAAGATACCTTTATGGGATTCCATTGTGGAAATACAGCCTCTGATAAACTGTCTTTCTGTGAAATGAAATACCAGAAGATTATGGCAAGAAGTCTTCCAATCGAAGTGACAAATGGAACACTTGAAGGTGACATCGCTCCGGGTAATATTACATTCTTCCGTTTACAATCTACCGCGGATGCTAAGCTGCGTGCTTATATTGCGCAGGGAGAGGTACTTCCGGTTGCAACAAGATCCTTTGGATCCATTGGTGTTTTTGCAATTCCTGAGATGGGACGTTTCTACCGCCATGTACTGATTGAGAAGAATTTCCCACATCATGGGGCAGTTGCCTTTGGTAATTATGGAAAAGCGCTGTATGAGGTGTTTAAGTATATTGGAGTTCCGGTAGAGGAAATTGGTTACAATCAGCCTGCAGGCGTGCGCTATCCAACAGAAAACCCTTTTAAATAGGAGACAGGTTATGTTATTTATTGGTATAGACCTTGGAACATCTGCGGTAAAATTGTTGCTTATGGATGCTCAAGGGAACATTTTAAAAATTACATCAAAGGAATATGCACTTTCCTTCCCGCATCCGGGATGGTCAGAACAGAATCCCGTCGATTGGTACGAACAGACCATGCTCGGGCTAAAAGAGCTGTTAGAGGGCTGTGATAAAAACAGCGTTGCCGGTATTAGTTTCGGTGGGCAGATGCATGGATTGGTTGCACTAGATGCAAACGATCAGGTCATTCGTCCGGCGATTCTCTGGAACGATGGCAGAACAACAAAACAGGTAGCATATTTAAATGATGTTATTGGCAAAGAAAAACTTTCTTCCTATACAGCAAATATTGCCTTTGCCGGGTTTACAGCACCAAAAATTCTTTGGATGAAGGAAGAAGAACCAGAGAATTTTGCCCGTATCGCAAAAATTATGCTGCCAAAGGATTATCTGGCATATCGCCTGAGTGGAAGCTTTTGCACCGATTATTCGGATGCTTCCGGAATGCTGCTTTTAGATGTAGAACATCGGAAGTGGTCCGAGGAAATGCTGGAAATCTGTGGCATCACAAAAGAACAGCTGCCGCATCTTTATGAGAGCTACGAAGTCGTGGGAACACTGCGACCGGAAGTGGCAGATGAACTTGGTTTGTCAGTGGGAGTTAAGGTGATTGCGGGAGCCGGTGATAATGCAGCAGCTGCAGTAGGTACAGGAACGGTTGGAGATGGCGCTTGTAATATTTCCCTTGGTACATCAGGAACTATTTTTATTTCAAGCAAAACGTTTGGTGTGGATGCCCAAAATGCATTGCATTCATTTGCACATGCGGATGGAAATTATCATCTTATGGGATGTATGCTTTCGGCAGCTTCTTGTAACAAATGGTGGATGGATCAGATTTTACAGGAAAAAGACTATGTGACAGCGCAGAAAGATATTACAGTTCTAGGACAGAATCACGTATATTTTCTGCCATATTTGATGGGAGAACGTTCTCCGCATAATGACCCGCTGGCGAGAGCCTGTTTCGTAGGGATGTCTATGGATACAACAAGAGCGGATATGATACAGGCCATTTTTGAAGGAGTTGCGTTTGCTATGCGGGATTCCTTAGAGGTGGCACGCAGTCAGAATATCGAAATCAGACGAACGAAGATATGCGGCGGTGGTGCAAAAAGTCCATTGTGGTGTAAAATTATGGCAAATGTGTTGAATTTACAGGTCGATCTATTAGAGGTAGAAGAAGGTCCTGCACTTGGCGGCGCAATGCTTGCGGCTGTCGGATGCGGTGTATATCATACGGTGGAAGAGGCGGCACGCGCCATTGTACGTGTCTGTGATACCATTTCTCCGGAACCGCAGCTGGTAGAAGCTTATGAAAAACATTATGCGACATTCCGGCAGGTTTATCCTGCATTAAAGGGGATTTTTCCCGAGATTTGAATAACATGTGATTACAACCTATAACCCTGTAGTGCATGAATCGTAGCAGCAGAGCCTTTCGAGGCTCTGTTGTTGCGTTTTATAAAAGGTTTGTTATAATGAGAAAATGATGAAGAATACAGGAAAGATTTTAGGAATTGCGTGTCTGGTTTTACTTATAGGATATGGGATGATCCGGTTGGGAATCTATATAGTTCAGTATCCACCGGCACCACGCATAAAACAGAAAAAAATACAGGTGGCGTGTGTGGGTGACAGCATCACCTATGGTGCAGGTGTTTTGGGCCATCGGAAAAGCCAATCGTATCCTGCATATTTGCAGAAACTTTTAGGGGATACTTATCAGGTGTTAAACTACGGTATGAGTGGACGAACGCTTATGGATGAGGGGGATGATCCCTACTGCGAGGAGACTCTATATCGGAAGAGTCTGGAGGCAGATGCCTCTATTTATGTATTGATGCTTGGAACCAACGACGCAAAAGATTATCAGTGGGATGAAGAACAATACAAAAAAGCACTGGTTTCGTTTGTATCCTCTTATCAGGAGGCGTCTCCTGATGCCCAAATTTATCTGATGCAGCCGCCACGGGCTTTTGTAAATCCAGAAGATGGCAAAATCAAATATGGAATACAAAATGACGTCATCTGTGGTAGTATGTACAAAATCATTATGCAGGTGTCAGAACAGATGGATGTGGGATATATTGATCTTTACCAATTGACAAAAGATCACAGTGAGTGGTTTCCGGATGGGATTCATCCAAATGCACAGGGAAATCAGGCCATTGCAAATTACATTTATGAGTGTATAGAAAAAAGTGAAAGAGGAATGTAAATGAAAAAAGGAATTATTTTTGATATGGACGGTACACTTTGGGATTCGGCAGAGCAGGTGGCTAAGTCGTGGACATTGGCATTGCAGCAGTGCGGATATGAAGATGCAGTTGTGACCAAGGAAGATATGTATCGAACAATGGGACGAACCATGGATAAAATTGCAGAGATGCTTTTTCCATTTACGCAGGGAAAAGACCGGGAGGCATTGCTGACAACGTGTTGTAAAGTAGAAAATGATTATTTGCGGGAACATGGTGGAATGCTTTATCCGAATTTGCGAAAGACTATGGAGCAGTTGAAAAAAATGGGTTACCATTTGTATATTGTAAGCAATTGTCAGGCAGGTTATATTGAAGCATTTCTGGATTATTTTTCATTTCATGATTTATTTGAAGATACCTGTTGTTTTGGTGATAATGGTAAGCCAAAGGGACAAAATATCCATTTGTTATATGAAAAAAATAAATTGGATGCAGCAGTTTATGTAGGAGATATCCAGGGAGATTATGATGCGACAATGGAAGCGGGGTTACCATTTATTCATGCTGCATATGGCTTTGGCGAGATTGCGAAGCCGGTAGAAAAGATAGATACCTTATCCGATTTGGTGGATGTGGTAGGAAAAGTGCTGGCTTAGAAGGACAAAAAGGAGAATGACCAATGACCTTAGAGGAAAAGTATAGAGTTTTACAGGAAGAATTGCGCGCAATGAAAAGTGTGGCGGTTGCATTTTCCAGTGGTGTGGATTCCACATTTTTATTAGCAGTAGCCGTAGATACACTTGGCAAGGATCATGTGATGGCGGTCACAGCATCTTCTTGTTCTTTCCCGGAAAGAGAACGAAAGGAAGCACAGGAATTTTGTGAAAAGAGAGGTATCCGACAAGTTATCGTGGTCTCAGAAGAACTGGATATTGAAGGATTCCGTCACAATCCAAAGAATCGATGTTATCTGTGCAAGCATGAACTGTTTGAAAAAATACTTGCCATCGCGGAAGAAAATCATTTGGCGGCAGTGGTGGAAGGATCCAATATGGATGATAATGGAGACTACCGTCCGGGCTTGCGTGCAGTAGAAGAACTCGGAATCAAAAGCCCGCTGCGTGCAGCAAAACTGACAAAACAGGAGATACGGGAACTGTCAAAACGACTGATGCTGCCGACCTGGGATAAACAATCTTTTGCCTGCTTAGCTTCCCGCTTTGTCTATGGGGAGACGATCAGTGAGGAGCGTCTTGGCATGGTAGATCAGGCAGAGCAGTTGCTGCTGGACATGGGATTTCATCAGGTGCGTGTGCGTATCCACGGAGAGGGAGAAGCTACCATGGCGCGTATTGAAGTTCTACCGCAGGAAATTCCAATTTTGATAGAAGATGCCAAGCGCGAAAGGATTTATTCCTATTTCAAAGAAATCGGATTTGCTTACGTAACCCTGGATCTGGGCGGTTACCGTATGGGTAGCATGAATGTCGGAATTATAGGACATTAAGCCTGTGCAATTTGTATATAATACGACATAGTATTTTGTGCGTTTGATTTTTCGTTTGCTTTTTGAACGAAAGGAAGTGGAAGAAGAGATGCTTGCGGAGAATTAGCAAGTATATCTAAAAAGAAGATGCAAAAATAATACAAAAATCGTGGGAATTATACTTTTATCCACGAAAAAAATCGGGTATGATACAAATGATTGTATATAGCCGATTTTTTATTTAGAGAACGGATAATGCAACAAAAAAGTGATAAAGGTAAAATATTCGTATGGAACAATGGGAAAGATCATGGCAGCAAATATGTGCTATGAAAAAAGAAGATTATATTTTAATTGATATCAGAGATGAACTTTCTTTTTCCTATGGAAACATTCCGGGAAGTATAAACATCACAGAAGAAATGCTATTGGCAGATGCAGAAAAATGGCGCCCCAAAACAGTGATTTTGTGTTGTAAAAAAGGAGAAAGCAGTCTTGCTCTTGCAACACGTTTGCGCGAAGCCGGATGGGATGCATACAGTTTGCAGGGAGGATATCTCGCATGGCTGATGCAAAAGATGCAGGAAGAGGAGCAAGCACCGGAAATCACAACGTTTGATATTGAACAGAGTCTACGTAAGAAATTTAAAAAAAGCATTTGGAGTAAATTTACAAAATCCGTACGTGATTATGAATTAGTGCAGGAAGGCGACAGGATTGCGGTGTGTATATCGGGTGGTAAGGATTCCATGTTGATGGCAAAGCTCTTTCAGGAATTGCAGCGTCATCACAAAGTAGAATTCGAGCTTGTTTTTTTAGTGATGGACCCGGGATACAGTGCAGCAAATCGTCAGATTATTGAGAATAATGCGAAAAAGCTTGGTATACCGATTACTATTTTTGAATCCGACATTTTTGATGCGGTATTTGAAATAGAAAAATCGCCGTGTTATCTGTGCGCACGTATGCGCAGAGGGCATCTGTATCATCAGGCAAAGCAGCTTGGTTGTAATAAAATCGCATTGGGACATCACTATGATGATGTAATTGAGACAATCCTGATGGGCATGCTTTATGGGGCACAGATGCAGACGATGATGCCAAAACTCCACAGTACAAACTTTGAAGGAATGGAATTGATCCGTCCGCTGTATCTTGTGCGTGAAGATGATATCAAGAAATGGCGTGATTACAATCATTTGTATTTTCTGCAATGCGCATGCAAATTTACGGAAACATGTTCTTCCTGTCAGGACAATGGGCAAAATAATTCAAAGAGATTAGAAGTAAAAAATCTGATTCGCGAGATGAAGAAAACAAATCCGTATGTGGAAGGAAACATTTTTAAAAGCGTAGAAAACGTGAATTTGAGTACAATCATTGCCTATAAGAAGGATGGTGTCAAACACCATTTCCTAGAGACATATGATGAGAAGACAAACACAGAGGAGTTGCCTTCGGATGCAGAATAAATATATGCGATAATATGATAGAAACAGAAGAGGAAACAGAATGAGAGCGAATACAAAAGAAGTCGATATGATCCATGGACCGCTTTTAGGCAAAATGATTGCTTTTACGATTCCTGTGATTTTATCCGGCGTATTACAACTTCTTTTTAATGCAGCCGATATCATTGTGGTTGGAAGATTTGCTGGGAATGAATCATTGGCGGCGGTAGGATCTACATCATCACTGATTAATTTACTGGTTAATCTTTTTATGGGATTATCGGTGGGTGCTAATGTGACCGTGGCATTTTATTTTGGATGCGACCACAAAGAAAAAGTCGTGGATACGATTCATACCAGTATTACATTAAGCCTGCTATGCGGTGTGTTCCTTAGCATTTTTGGGACATTGACATCACATCAGCTGCTGGTGTGGATGGGCTCACCCGATGATGTTATTGGTCTTGCTACGACATATTTACAGATTTATTTTTGGGGAATGCCGGCACTTTTGACATATAATTTTGGTGCGGCTATTTTACGTGCAATCGGAAATACAAGAACACCACTTTATTTTCTTTTGGCATCAGGCGTTGTGAATGTCATATTAAATCTGGTGCTTGTCATTGGATGCTCTATGGATGTTGCAGGTGTTGCGATTGCTACCGTAGTATCTGAATATATCTCGGCAGGACTGGTGTTATTTTATCTGGGCCGCCAGAATGGCGTGATGCATTTTTCTTTTTCTAAGCTGGGAATTAAGACAGATGTATTAGGCAGAATTGTGCGGATTGGTTTACCGGCAGGAATTCAGGGTACCGTATTTTCCCTGTCAAATGTAGTCATTCAATCTTCAATCAATTCGTTTGGCAGTACGGTGATTGCCGGTAATTCAGCTGCAAGTAATATCGAAGGCTTTGTTTACATGGCAATGAATGCAGTATCGCAGACAGCGGTTACGTTTACCAGTCAGAATTATGGCGCGGGAGATAAAAAACGAATCAAAAAAGTAATGTTTTTATGCCTGGGCATTGTTTTTGTGGTAGGTCTGATTACCGGTGAAAGTGCATATTTGTTTGGTAAGACGCTGCTTCACATTTATACAGAAAGTGAGCCCGTGGTTGCAGCAGGATTGGTGCGTATGTCCTATATCTGTATGCCATATTTTCTGTGTGGTATGATGGATACCATGGTAGGGTGTCTGCGTGGAATCGGAAAATCAGTTTTGCCAATGATGATGTCTATTATTGGTGCATGTGGTCTTCGACTGGTCTGGATCGCTACTATTTTTCAAATGTATCACACAGAGAAAATCCTTTATATGGCGTATCCGATTACCTGGTCAATTACGCTATGTGCACACATCATTACCTATGTTATTTGCTTTAAACGGATGCAATATAAGAAATTATAATATACGGAAAATATAATTGGAGGAAAAGGAAATGGAAAAATTTGACTTATTGACGCTTGGAGAGGTTTTACTTCGTCTTTCACCAAAGGAAAATAAGAGAATTGTCAGAAGCACGGAATTTGAAAGTCATGTGGGCGGCGCAGAACTGAATGTAGCATCCGGTGTATCACTTTTGGGATTGCACACAGGAATTATTTCAAAATTGCCGGCAAATGCCATTGGAGAACTAGCGCGAAGCAAGGTGCGTTCCATGAACGTGAGTGATGATTATCTGGTGTGGGATCATACAGAAGATGCGCGTCTGGGGGCATACTTTTATGAAAGTGCAACATTTCCACGTAAACCACAGGTAGTATACGATAGAAAGCACAGTTCCATTACAAGAATTTCGATTGATGAATTCCCGGAAGAAATGTATACATCAACCCGCTGTTTTCATGTATCTGGTATTACCCTGGCACTTTGCCCGGAAGCAAGAACATGTGCGGTTGAAATGATCAAGCGCTTCAAGCAGGCAGGAGCTATGATTTCTTTTGATGTGAATTTCCGCTTGAATTTGTGGACAGGCGCAGAGGCAAAAAAGTGTATCGAAGGCATTCTTCCTTATGTAGATATTTTCTTCTGCTCCGAGGATACAGCGCGTCTGACCTTTTTAAAAGAAGGAACCCTAGAGGATATCATGCGTTCTTTTACAAAAGAATACCCGATTCAGATTGTAGCCTCTACGCAGCGTGTGGTTCACAGTCCAAAGCAGCATAGTTTTGGCTCTGTGATTTATGAAGCAAAGAGTGATACGTTTTATACAGAACAGCCGTATGAAAAGATTGACGTTGTTGATCGTATTGGTAGTGGTGATGCATATTGTGGAGGAATGCTTTATGGTTTACTTTCTTCCGATATGGATTGTACGAAGGCACTCGCCTTTGGCAATGCATGCAGCGCAATCAAAAATACAATTCCTGGAGATTTGCCATCATCCGATCTGAAAGAAGTAGAGTATGTTATCGCAGATCACAATGCCAAAGGTCCGGTATCCGAAATGAATCGATAACTAAGTTTGTCCCGTGTATAGGTCTTTCGTGACTTATGCATGGGATTTTTTTTGCTTTTTCGTGTATTTTCGATGACACAATTTAAAATGATATGAAAAATAGAATTGACACATACCCCTATGGGGTATATAATAAGCCGATGAAAGGAGAAAGAGATGGAAGAAAAGATGGAAAATATCTGTCCGCACTGTAGCTCTTGTCATAAAAAGGTGCGCGACGAGAAAGAATATAAAGATATGATAAATCGTTTGAGCCGCATTGAGGGTCAGGTACGTGGCGTCAAGGGTATGGTAGAAAATGATGCCTATTGTGTGGATATATTGACACAGGTCAGTGCAATTACCTCGGCTCTTAACAGTTTTAACAAGGTGCTGCTTGCGAATCATATTAAGACCTGCGTGGCAAATGATATCCGGGAGGGCAAGGACGAAAAGGTGGACGAGCTGGTCGTTACCCTGCAGAAGTTGATGAAATAAGGAGGATAGACATGCAAAAATATGACGTAACAGGAATGTCCTGCGCGGCATGTTCGGCGCGCGTAGAAAAGGTCGTGCGAAATGTGGACGGCGTGACGGATGTTGCGGTCAACTTGTTGACAAACTCCATGAATGTGGAGGGCGATGTAGACAGTGGAGTCATTATCGCGGCAGTCACAGGAGCCGGTTATGGGGCATCCTTAAAAGAAGATGGACAGAGAGGACAGGCGCAGGTCAAGCACGGAGCAAGTGAAGCCGATCAATTGGCGAGTACGCAAAAAAGAGCCTTTTGTCGTTTGCGCAATCGTCTGATTGCGTCCCTCTGTTTTTTACTGCCGCTTATGTATGTTTCTATGGGACATATGATGTGGGACTGGCCTTTGCCATCCTTTATGGCGGGCAATCATGTGGCAATGGGATTATACCAGTTGCTTTTGACAGTGGCGGTCATGGTCATCAATCAAAAGTTTTTTATCAGTGGATTTACCAGTGCCTGGCACAAGGCACCGAATATGGATACCCTGGTAGCTATGGGCGCCGGAGCATCCTTTGGCTATAGTGTGTATGCGCTTTTTGCTATGACAGGAGCGCAGATGACAGGTGATATGAATGGCGTGATGAAATATATGGATTCCTTTTATTTTGAATCTGCAGCCATGATACTGACACTGATCACCGTAGGTAAGATGCTGGAGGCATATTCCAAGGGAAGAACGACAGATGCATTGCGTGGGCTAATGGAATTAGCACCAAAACAAGCGACCATTCTGATGGATGGAGAAGAAAAAAGGGTGCCAATCGAGCAGGTGAAAGTAGACGATATCTTTGTGGTACGACCGGGGGAAAGCATACCGGTGGATGGTGTGATTCTTTCCGGTGAAAGTGCAGTAGATGAATCTGCAATTTCCGGGGAAAGCATACCGGTGGATAAGAGTGTTGGCGATGAACTGACGGCTGCAACCATCAATGCTTCCGGGTTTTTGACAGCAAAAGCTACGCGTGTTGGTGAGGATACCACATTGGCAAAAATCATCCATATGGTTAGCGATGCGTCAGCAACAAAAGCGCCGATTGCCAAGGTGGCAGACCGTATTTCCGGTGTGTTTGTTCCAGCGGTGCTTGTGATTGCATTGCTGTCATTTGTCATATGGCTTGGTGTGGGACAGACCTTTGGCTTTGCCCTATCCCGTGCGATTGCGGTACTTGTTATTTCCTGTCCTTGTGCGCTTGGGCTGGCAACACCGGTAGCCATTATGGTTGGTAATGGTGTTGGGGCGAAGAAAGGAATTTTATTTAAAAATGCTACCTCTTTGGAAGAAGCGGGAAAGACGACAACCGTTGTCTTGGATAAGACAGGAACAATCACCAAAGGACAGCCGAAGGTAACAGACGTGATACCGCAGGAAGGAGTTGGTGTGGAAGAACTGCTCACTCTTGCGGTCTCTTTAGAAGCAAAAAGTGAGCATCCACTGGCAAAGGCAGTGCTTTCCTATGGCATGGAACAAAAGGTTGTTGCGCAGGAAGTTGAGTCGTTTGCAATTACGGCGGGCAATGGAATTTCCGGTGTATGGCAGGGACAGAAAGTCTATGCAGGGAAAGAAGAATTCGTTGCACCAATGGCAGGTCAGACATTTTCATCCTATGCCAGAAGCCATGATGTGGAAAATCTGGCAAAGCATGGCAAGACGCCGCTCTTTTTTGCAAGTCAGAACCAATTCTATGGTATGATTTGTGTTGCAGATGAAATGAAGGAGGATAGTCCGGGAGCCATTGCGCAGTTAAAAGATATGGGCATCCATGTGGTAATGTTAACAGGTGACCGGGCGGAAACAGCCGAGGCAATCGGAAAGCGCGCAGGAGTGAACGAAGTGATTGCAGGGGTTCTGCCAGATGAAAAAGAAAAAGAAGTGCGCCGTTTATCTGAGCAGGGTCATGTAATGATGGTCGGTGATGGTATCAATGATGCGCCTGCATTGACACGCGCAGATGTTGGTGTTGCTATCGGAGCAGGCACAGATATTGCGATAGATGCCGCAGATGTTGTCCTGGTGAACAGTCGTCTGACGGATGTGGCAGCGGCTATTCGTCTGAGCCGCAGAACGCTTCGCAATATTCATGAAAACCTGTTTTGGGCATTTTTCTATAACGCAATTGGTATTCCGCTGGCTGCAGGGCTATGGTATCCGTGGAATGGCTGGGAATTAAATCCGATGTTTGGAGCGGCAGCGATGAGTTTATCCAGTTTTTGTGTTGTGACAAATGCATTACGCCTTAATTTTGTGGACATTTACAACACCAGGCATGATAAAAAAGTCAAAGGACAAAAAGCAAAATCGCACGTTACAGAAGCGCAAGATACTGTTATAATAGAAGACAAGACAAAGGCGGAACAAAAAGAAAAGATAGATAAGGAGAATTTTGATATGGAAGAGACATTAAAAGTAAAGGGAATGATGTGTGCACATTGCGAGGCACATGTAAAGGAAGCACTGGAGAAAATCGACGGTGTGACCGAGGCAAAGGCAGATCATGAAGCATGCGAGGTTGTGGTCAAGATGAGCACACCGGTAGCTGAGGATGTGCTTGCTGCTGCAGTAAAAGATGCTGGATATGAGTTTGAAGGAATAAAATAAAAAACGCCGCAGTCTGAACAGACTGCGGTTTTTTCTTAAGATTGATAGCAGACAAGTGGGAAAGGAAAGATGTAAAAGATGATAAACGAAATTTACAAGGCAATGTTGGGCGGCAAATCCATTATCCGTGAATTGAGTGAATACGCGACAAAAAGGGGAGAGGAGATTGGGTACGACAATGTCTTTGACTATAGTCTGGGCAATCCCAGTGTGCCTTGTGCCGAGGATTATACCAAGGCAGTCATTGAGATGCATGAGACGATGAATCCAATGGAATTGCATGGCTACAGTCCATCTACAACCATTCCATCGGTAAGGCGGGCAGTGGCAGAAAGCTTAAATCGACGTTTCGGTATGTGCTATGACATGGAGCATATTTTTATGACCACGGGAGCTGCGGGAGCCTTGGCGCATGCGCTGCGAGCTGTGACAAAACCAGGAGATACGGTGCTTACATTTGCGCCATTTTTCCCGGAATACATGCCGTATGTAGAAGGCACCGGTGCAAAATTATCGGTTGTGCCTGCGCATACAAGTGATTTTCAAATTCACTTTGAGGCGTTGGAACAAATGCTTACGCCAGATGTGATGGCAGTATTGATCAATACCCCAAACAATCCGTCAGGTGTTGTTTATTCTGAGGAAACAATCGAGAGACTAGCAAAGTTGTTGCGGGCAAAAGAAAAAGAGTTTGGTCATGAGATTTTCCTGATTAGTGATGAACCGTATCGCGAAATCGTATTTGATGGAAAAGAGATACCATATCCGAGTAAGTATTATGACAATACGCTTAGTTGTTATTCGTTTTCAAAAAGCCTGAGTCTGCCGGGAGAACGTATCGGGTATGTTGCCGTCAATCCAAAGGCGGTCGATGCAGATTTGCTGGTACCAATGATGGCACAAATCAGCCGTGGAACAGGTCATAATTGCCCTTCGTCTTCCGTGCAGCTGGCTGTGGCACGTGTTATTGACAAGACGAGTGATTTATCTGTTTATGAGACAAATATGAATCTTTTGTATGATGCTTTGGTAGAACTGGGATTTTCCGTGGTCCGTCCGGGCGGTACCTTTTATATTTTTCCAAAGGCACTGGAGGAAGATGCAAATATTTTCTGCCAGAAAGCGAAGGAATATGATTTGATTTTGGTGCCTTCTGATAATTTTGGCTTGCCGGGGTATTTCCGCATGGCATACTGCATTGATACGGAAAAGGTCAAGAGAAGCATTCCGGTATTGCGCAGATTTGTAGAGGAGCAATACCCGGATCGTTAGAAGGAGTCTGGCAAGCATAGCATATGGTTTATGGTGGATAGGCATAGATAGGAGCAACAGATGCAGGATACAACAATCAGTTTGTGCATGATCGTAAAAAATGAAGAAAAAGTGCTGGCAAGGTGTCTGGATTCCGTCGCAGATCTTGTGGATGAGATGATTATCGTAGATACGGGCTCGAGTGATGCGACCAAAGAAATCGCATCACGCTATACAGACCAGGTATATGATTTTGCCTGGCAGGATGATTTTGCGGCAGCGCGTAATTTTTCTTTTTCTAAGGCAACGAAAGATTATATTTATGTGCCGGATGCAGATGAAGTATTAGATGAAGAAAATAGGGAGGCTTTTCGACAGTTAAAGCAGGTTCTTTTACCGGAAGTTGAGATTGTGCAGATGCTGTATCACACGGTTACGGAATACAATACGGTATTAAATGCAGAAAAAGAATATCGGCCAAAACTGTTTAAACGGGAACGAAGTTTCACATGGATTGATTCCGTACATGAGACCGTTCGTCTGGATCCGGTCGTTTTTGACAGTGATATTGTGATTACGCATATGCCACAGAATCTACATAGCAAGCGGGATTTTTCCATTTTTCAAAAGGCACTTATAAGAGATGGCAGGCTTTCCGATAAGTTGCTTCGTATGTATGCGATGGAACTTTACAAGACAGGAGATGCGGCGGATCTTTTGGAGGCATGTCCGTACTTTTCTGGTATTTATGAAACAGAAAGTGACCCGGATCAACATGCATATGCAGCGGCTATTTTACTTCGGGCATATCGCATGGCAGGAAATGAATTGGCATTTTTTAAAGTTGCATTGAAGGAAATGGCGGGAACGCCAAGTAGTGAGGTGTGCGTAGAACTAGGAGAATTTTATCTGGAGAAGATGGATGCGAAAGAGGCATCGCTCTGGTTCTACAATGCCGTTTATGAAACGGAGGCAATTCTGGATGTAAATGCAGGGGGACAGCATGCACGGCAAAGGCTTGTTACTTCCTATGAGACCGTGTTGGGGCAGGAACTTTCAGAGGATGAGCGGGATTATTTCATGGAAGCATTATTGCAGGCGAGGCATGCACTGGGAGAAATATAAGAAAATCCAGTGTTTTTTCCTATACATAAATATTGTAATTCGTGGTGTATCGTGGTAGTATACAAGTATGGTAAAAATTTAACAATCTTGTGAGGAGGGAAAGAAATGGGTTTTTCGCAGGAATACCAGAGTAAATTGGTGACGGCAGATGAAGCTGTTAAAGTAGTACAGTCAGGAGACTGGGTAGATTATGGCTGGTGTACGGGGACACCGGATGTATTGGATCAGGCGTTGGCAAGACGTACGGACGAATTACGTGATGTTAAGGTACGCGGTGGTATTTTATTAAAGCCACTTGCTATTTTTGAGAGAGAAGATGCTGGGGAGCATTTTTGCTGGAATTCATGGCATATGGGTGGATTAGAGAGAAAACTGATTGCCCGTGGATGTGCATATTATTCACCAATCCGTTATTCGGAATTACCACGTTATTACAGAGAGAGTATTCATCCGGATGATGTGGCAATGTTTGTAGTAGCACCAATGGATAAGCATGGCTACTTTAACTTTGGACCAAATGCCTCTCATTTGATGGCAGTTTGTGAGACGGCAAAGCATATTATTGTAGAGGTTAATGAAAATATGCCACGTTGTCTTGGTGGAAAAGAAGAAGGTATCCACATTTCTCAGGTGGATGCGATTGTAGAAGGCAACAATCCTGCCATTGGAGAACTTGGTGGCGGCGGTGCTGCCACAGATGTGGATAAAGCGGTTGCAAAATTAATCGTAGACGAAATTCCAAATGGCGCTTGTCTGCAGCTGGGTATTGGCGGAATGCCAAATGCTGTAGGTTCTTTGATTGCAGAATCCGATTTGAAAGATTTAGGTGTACATACGGAAATGTATGTAGACGCATTTGTTGATATTGCCCGCGCTGGCAAGATCAATGGCGCTAAGAAAAATATTGATCGTTTCCGTCAGACATATGCGTTTGGAGCAGGAACGAAAAAAATGTACGATTATCTGGATGAAAATCCGGAACTGATGAGCGCACCGGTAGATTATACAAATGATGTGAGAACGATTGCACAATTAGATAATTTTATTTCCATCAACAATGCCGTTGACTTTGACTTGTTTGGCCAGATCAATGCTGAGTCTGCTGGAACAAAACACATCAGTGGTGCAGGCGGTCAGCTGGACTTCGTATTAGGAGCATACTTGTCAAAGGGCGGAAAGAGTATCGTATGTTGTTCTTCCACCTTTACAAGGAAGGACGGTACAGTAGAATCCCGCATCCAGCCTACATTGGCGCAGGGATCTATTATTACAGACACAAGAGCAAATACGCATTACCTTGTAACAGAATATGGTAAGGTTTGCTTAAAGGGTCTTTCTGCCTGGGAAAGAACAGAAAAGATTATTTCCATTGCACATCCTGACTTTAGAGATTGGTTGATTGAAGAAGCAGATAAAATGCATATATGGAGACGTAGCAACAAATAGAGACATTAATGGGACACCTCTTTTGCTAGGATGTCATTACCGAAGGAAAGCTTTGGCATGATATCTGGTGAAAGGGGTGTTTTTTATGCAAGAATGTTTTACGATAGGAATTTCCAGTCGTGCACTGTTTGATTTGGAAGTGGAAAATGCCATCTTTGAAAATCAAGGAGTTGAGGCTTATGTGGATTATCAGATCGCACATGAGAAAGATGTCTTAGCACCGGGAGCAGCTTTTGCGTTGATCCAGTCTTTTTTGGCGTTGAACCAGCATAGCCGGGAGCGACAGATTGAGGTTGTCATCATGTCCAAGAACAGTGCAGATGCTGCGCTTCGCATCTTTCATTCCATCGAATATTACGAGCTGGATATCACGCGGGCTGCTTTGACCAGTGGGGCTGCCATTGCACCCTATCTGCAGGCATATGGTGTGGATCTGTATTTATCCTTTAATGCAGAGGAGGTCAAGAATGCCCTGCAATCAGGAATAGCCGCTGGTGTCCTGCTTCCCAGGGAAGAGCTGAAAAATGACGAGCCTTTTGTCTCGACAAGGGATTTTCCGGGAACCTATCAACAGGCTTATATGCGTGGGCAGATTATGCAGCCTTTGGAAATCCGTATAGCCTTTGATGGGGACGCGGTCCTATTTTCTGGGGACGCGGAGCGGACTTTTCAAGAGCAGGGGGTGGAGGCTTTCTGCACGCAGGAAAGAGACCTTGCAGATGTGCCGTTGCGTCCAGGACCGTTTGCACATGTACTGCAATTGATTTCCACGCTACAGAAGAATACAGCAATCGAATGTGCAACATGGCGTGTGGGATTACCGGAGGAGAGACATCGTGTGCCCGTTATCCGAACCGCGCTCGTTACTGCAAGAAGTGCACCTGCACATGAACGTGTCATCCGTACACTTCGGGCGTGGGGGATTCGGATTGATGAAGCATTTTTTATGGGAGGTATGGATAAAAGCCAGATCTTGGAGGCATTTGGGGCGCATATCTTTTTTGATGATAATGAGGAAAATGTGGAGAGCGCATCCGCGGTCGTGCTCTCCGCCAGAGTTCCTTGGGTGGAGGAGACGATGGAACAGCAGGTAGGATAAAAGATGTGAAAGAAAAACAGCAGATCGACTCTGGCATATGCTATACTGTTAGGGTATAAAATCTTGGAATGAGAGAAGAAGTTCTGGCAGCATTGCTGGGACAATGGATCGCGGGGTAAAAAGATGGCAGAGAAAAAACAGGCAGGTTATAACAAAAAAATGCAAAGGCAAGAGACGAGAGAGTGTCAGGAGTGCTCTTACCATAAGAAATGTGGCGGTTGTGAGTATAGCGGCATACCATATGAGGAACAATTACAAAAAAAGGAAAAACGTGTAGCCAGATTACTGCGGGAATTTGGCAAGGTCGAACCGATCGTTGGTATGTCGTATCCATATTATTATCGAAATAAAGTGCATGCGGTGTATGCGCAGAAGAAAAACGGGCAGGTCATTTGTGGAACTTATGAAAAGGACAGTCACCGTGTCGTGGATATTGAGTCCTGCCTTTTAGAGGACAAGCAGTCGACGGCAATCATCCGTGATATCCGGGGACTACTGCGTTCCTTTAAGATTAAGCCATACAATGAGGATACAGGATATGGGCTTTTGCGTCATGTATTGGTACGTCATGCACACGCGACGGGAGAGGTCATGGTGGTTCTGGTTATTGCATCACCGATTCTTCCGTCCAAAAATAACTTTGTTAAGGCTTTACGCCAGATGCACCCGGAGATTACGACCGTTGTTTTAAATATCAATGGGCGTAATACAAGTATGGTGCTTGGAGATCAGGAGAAAGTCTTGTATGGTAAGGGGTATATTGTGGATGAACTTTTGGGCATGCGTTTCCGTATTTCTGCAAAGTCCTTTTATCAGGTAAATCCAATACAGACAAAACATCTGTATCAGGGTGCAATTTCTCTAGCGGGTCTCAGTGGAAAAGAACGTGTGCTAGATGCATATTGTGGAACAGGAACCATTGGAATGATTGCATCCCGTGATGCGAAAGAAGTTGTTGGCGTGGAGTTGAATCGGGATGCCGTGCGTGATGCCATTACCAATGCAAAGACCAACCAGGCAAGAAATATACGGTTTGTCTGTGAGGATGCCACAGAATATATTTGCAAAGCGGCGGCTAATAAGGAACATTTTGATGTGGTCCTGATGGATCCGCCGCGTGCAGGAAGTACAAAAGAATTTGTAGATGCCGTGATCTCTCTGGCACCAGAGCGTGTGGTTTATGTTTCGTGCAACCCAGAGACGTTGGCAAGAGATTTGAAATGGTTTTGTAGAGCATACCGTGTGGAGACGATACGCCCATATGATATGTTCCCGTTGACTGGACATGTGGAGACGGTTGTACTGCTTTCCCACAAAAAGCCAGACGGACATATCAACGTAAAAGTTGAGTTTG
>OIWK01000121.1_pt1 | contig 73216 bp, 59 predicted proteins | sample 1587401 | NCBI WGS metagenome assembly OIWK01 (sample SAMEA3888911, study PRJEB22519) | human gut metagenome | biome: human gut; feature: human-associated habitat; material: faeces | place: Denmark | collected 2009 | reverse complement strand
TCTGTATCGACTTGCAAAGATTTATGCTTATCCCCACTAAATTTCCACTGAGCCGATAAAACATAATGGAGAACACTGAGTGAAGCACTTGATGCCTATCAGCATTTAGTCATCGATTCCCCTACTTAGCAGTTAAACTTTGCTTCAGGTCTGTAGATATTTTGCAGTCTCGCCAATTCTTCAAAATGGCTACAAATTTTTAGTATGAAATAGTGGATAACGGAGCCTTGCTTGAAATTCTGCTGGCGCATATTTTTAGCTGCGCCAACAAAAAGTCTCACTCTGCAATTCTTTTACAAAGCTGCTGATGTAAATATTTTTACCATTAATGACAAGGTAGCGGTATTAGCATGGGTAAATGGGATTTTCACCCCTTTTTATGAAGTTATATTCATCGGCCTATGAAGTTAGCTTCGTAGGTCGATGAATATAACTTCGTTGGCCAACGAAGTCAACATGCTATTTTAGGCACGATTTTGCCGTTCATGACCCCTGTGGTTCTAGTTGGATTTTTTTCGTTGAACTCCTTGGAGTTTTTCCCGTTGAACTCCAAGGAGTCTTGTTTGCTTAGTCGGAAGAGCTACGCAGGTTTTGCTATCTCAACTTCAAGTCCTGCCAGCTCTCGGCGAGGGCAGAGGACGGTGTAAGAGTGGGATTTTGGGGCTTGCGGTTGATCACCGCCGACTGCTGCCGCACGTTTTCGGAGACATACGATCCCAGTTCGCCCAAGGTGACGTCGCCCTGCGTTTCCTGGAGTTTCTTCAGCAGGTAGTAGGTGAAGAGGCCGTGCCCCTTGACGGAATAAGGATAGGCTGTCTCTTCTCCCGAGGCTGCGGTGAACACCACCATATTGCCATTGGGGTCTTCTCGCTTCGGTTTCACACCTATGCCGCGTGCCATGGCCAGCATTCCTTCGCCACGCTTGGATCCCGAGAAGCAAGCGTCGAGGAACACCACGATCTGCTTGGCGCCTGTAGAACCCAGTTCGTCGTAGAGCCGGTTGAGCGAGTAGCAGCCCTCTGTCTGTAGTCCGTCCGCGTCGGTCGGCAGAAGGTAGGCGTCTTTCGTCTGCTCGTTAGGAATGCCGTGGCCCGCATAATAGAAGACGATATTGATGTCTCTATGGAAGGAGGCCGCAATCTGCTTGATGTCCTGTATGGCTCGCAGCATCGTGCCATAGGAGGCATCAGCATAGTAGCGCACGTTCTCCTTCGGCATTCCCAAGGTCTGGTGGCAGTATTTCGCCATTGTGGATCCGTCGTTGAGTGCCAGCAGCACGTCGCCACCCGAGATGTTCGTATAGTGCTGGTTGGCGATGATGACGGCAAAGGTCCGCGTGTTGTCGGTCGGCGTCTCGGGAATGTTCTCATCGACATCCGAAGAACCCAGTTTCACGTTCTGCTCCTTGATTGTCTGCTGGTTGATGGAACTGTTGGCAGCGAGCATATCCGCGTTGATCGGGTCGAAATGCACATCGACGTTCGTCACCGTGTAGTTGAGTGCGGCGGCGTTGTCATACTGGTAGCGCTTGCCCGAGGGCGTGATGATTGTCAGGCTGGCTATCGCCAGATGGTCGTTGTCGATGAAGTACTTCGGGTCCTTAAACTGCATTCCGTTCCAATTGGATGCGAAAATCTTGGCCTCGTCGTTGCTTCTCGGCACCGGGATGATCATCTCGCCTACCTCAGGTGAGGTGACGAGAAACACTTCATTCTCTGCGTCGTAGGGCCGCAGTTCCAAATGGCGAAGGTTCACTCTCGTCTCGTAGAGACTGATAAACTCCTGCTGGGCGAGGTGCTGCATCTCCTTGAGTTTCTCCTCGCGGCTCTGCTCCGTCACGCGGTTGCGGTATTCATCCAGCGTCTCATAGGGGTCCTTTTCCTGCCATTTGCCGATACGGCTCTCTATGAACGGCACGGCAAAGGCCGAGTAGGCTGGGATGCCCTGTAGCTGACCTTCCGCCAGGGACTCCTGCTGGTCGCCTGCATCGGCACTTGGAATGGCCGCCACGGTGGGTCCAGCCTCCTGTACGAAGTCGATAAAGCGCGGGATGACATTCTCCTCGATCTTTCCTCCGCCCATCGAAGCCAGTTTGTAGTTGACCAGCCCGAAGTTCTCCTTGTCGCCCGTACAGATATAGGCGACAGCCAGCGCCTGCGTGTACTTCAGCGAGAGCGGGTCGCTGATGAGGATGTTGCGCAGGTGGTCGATGGCCTGGATGAAATACTCCTTCGCCTCCGCCTCATAGAAGAGAACGTTGGGGTCCTCCCTGAGTTCCAGCGTCTTGTTGTAGTTTTCCACACCGAGATTATAGCTGTTGATAGCCAGGTGCTTCAGCACGTCCAGAGCCTTGGGATGCGTATCCTGCAACTTTTGGTACACGCTGAGCGCCTGTCTGAACTCGCGTTTCTCCTCATAGAGTTTGCCCTGGATGTTGAGCAGCGTCGCGTCCTCTGGTTGGAGCGCGAGTCCCTTGGAGACAAAGTGCTGCAGCCGTTCGTTGTCGTTGTGGTCGATACAGAGGTTCACCGCCGCCGAGACGAAGTCGTAGTCGGTAGGATAATTCTCAGTGGCTTGCTCCAGCGTGACGATGGCCAAGTCGTACTGGTTGGAGGCGGCGCACGCCTTGACGAGGTTGATGAACACCGTCTTGCGGTATTTGTCCTCGCCCGAACGGATGTAGGACTGTAGGTAGGGAATGGCCTCCTCGTACTGTCGCTGATTGACCAGGCTGGCTGCAGCGTAGTAGGACAGTTGCGCATAGGCCGTCTGCGACCGATAGCCTCCGTCGGCAAAGGCAGGCAAGTTGGCCACATCGACAAAGGCGCGCGCAAACTTTACGGCGTTGCCTGCGCTCATACCGCGACTGTAGAAGGCCGCGGCATTGGGCAGGAACGGGAGGATATGCGTCATATTATAGGTCGCCTGGCTATATTCGGAACTCGTCTTCTCCGAAGTAGTCATGACGACGTAGGTTGCAGCATAGCAACGATACAATGCGTCATAGGTCAGAACCTTGTCTGTGTCCTCGTTGGCCAGCCGCACAAACTCCTTATACGCCGTATTGGAATCCATTATCGTCTGGGCAGCCAGCCGACTGCCCGACGATAAGAGTAATAGGGAAATGGCTATAAAAACCTTTTTCATACACAATCTAATGAGAATTCGATGGTTAGAGCGCGTCCACAAAGGTGAGTTTCACGCCGATGCGACGATAGGCTCCACCCTTGTTCTGTGAAACCTCGATATAGGTGTCAAACGTCGTTCGCATCTTTCCAAAGGCTGGGATGTTGCGGTCCAGATAGTCCTTCACGCCCATGGCGCGCAGATAGGCCAGCTGCTCGTTCTCGCTGATACCCGTGGCTTCGGTGACGGTAATGTTGCTCAGTTCGTCGTTCTTATATACAGGCTCCTGGTCGAAGTCGCCATAGCAGCCGTCGTAGGCCACCGTGCGGCGGAAGGGCAGTGCGTCGGCCATACCCGTGATCTGCACCTTCACCTGCTTGCCCTCGACCATGTATTTCGAGAAGTCGCCCGTGAGTGCCTTCTTTACGATGGCCAGCATCGCCAGGGCCGCGTTGGACTCCTCACACTTGAAGCGACCCGGAGCGAAGTCGTCCGTGGCCGAATATTCCTCATCGACGGTATAGGACACCTCGACATCATAGTTGAAGATGTTCTTTCCCGAGGCATCCGTGGTGTTGATCACCTTCGTGCGGACGTCGATCTTCGTGTGGTCGGAGATGAAGTTCTGGTCCTGTGCCTCCTGCATGATGTTGTTCTTGATCTCCTCCAGCACGAGTTGCTCCATCTTCGCTCCCTGCAGTTGCTCGAAGGGCACGAAGTTGTCGTCTGCCTCCAGGAAGGCCAGCGACTTGCGTTCCGTATTGTCGAAGATATAGGTCTTGCCCGTCCGCTTGTTGATCACCTCGGTATAGACGATCTCAAACTCGTCCTTCTCGTTGAGGCCATACTTGGTGTTGACAAACTCCAGGTCGTTCACGTCCATGAACGTCTCCAGTTCGTAGAGCGGCACGGTCAGATAGATGCTTGCCATGTTGTCGAAGTCGAGGGTCAACATGCTCATCTCTGCGTTGTAGTTGCCCATCTTTATCTCCGATGTGCTCAAGATATTGCCTGCCATTCCCGTGGCGATATCCGCTTCGAAGAGACGCATCTGTCTGAGTCGCGACTCTTCGTTCATACGAGCGTTGTAGTCATCGAGGCTCTCGCCCTCCATTCGCTCCATCCAGTCGTCCATCCTCCTGTTGAGCTCGTCCTTCAGTCGCTCTTGGCGATTCGGTGTGAGAAATCCTACTGGCGTGAAGACCAGGCTCTTGCTTGTGTTGTAGGCCAGGTAGATGTCGTTCTTCACCGTCTTGGAGTAGTTGAGATAGTTGACGCCAGCCTCCTTCGCGTCCAGATATTGTCGGTCCTGGTCGTTGAACAGGTTGATGAAGGCGATGCGCTGGTCGCCCGTGACGACGGTGAGGTATTTGTTCTCCGGGTGGAAGAAGCATTTGCGCGCCAGTCCCACAGCGTCGTAGTGCTTCGTCACCTCAAAGGTCTTGGTGTCGTAGATGTCGCACGATCCGTCGGCCGTCAGTACCGCCATCAGTTTGCAGTTGGACGAGAAAGCCAGGTCGCGCAGTTCCGCGTTGAGCGGGATAGAGGTGCGTACAGTCTGGTTGTCGAGGTTGATGATCTGTATCTTCTCCTTCGAACTGGCTACGAGGAAGTAGCCGTTGGCACTGGCGTCGAGTCGTGTTCCCACGCCGTTGATGGCAAAGCTGTTGACCTCCTGCGTCTTGCGTGTAGCAAAAACGTGCACCCTGGAGTCGCTGCCCATCACGTACAGAAACCTTGCGTCTGGCGAATAGCAGATGGCCGTAGGCTTATATTGTTTCGTCGTCCCCACCTTGCCGATCTGCCAATCCTTTTCGAGCAGGCGGTACACCATCACCGTGTTCTTCTCCTTTCTGCTGTCGATGAAAGCATAGGAACCTCCGGCTGGGTTGATGTAGAGCGAGGTCACCTTGTCGGCCGTCTTCATGAGGTAGTTGCGCATGGTGAAGATTTCCTTCCCACTGTAGTAGTAGAACGCACTATAGTGGTTGGCAAATCCATCAGGCGTCTTGTCCAGTTTCACATTCACCTCATGGGTGCGTGGCGCTTCCGCCTTTTCTGCCTCTTGCGCCGAAAGTTGGAGCGGACAACCCAGTAGGCAGGCGAGTCCCATATAGTAATAAAAATGTTTCATAAGTGTAATTATTTTAATAGGTAAAATACTATGATGCTCTCTCTCTTGGTTTCGTCCGATCTATATGGATGGACTTTTTTTATTTTGGCAGACTGATTCTGTGTTGTGATGGGCTATTTTGTTTTGATCGGGATCAGCGTGGCCTCCTTGTCGGCAAAGTCGGGCATCTGTCGGCCGATGGGCGCGCCGATATAAGTCGGGTCGCAGACCGTGAAGTCCTTCCCACCGTAGGTGTAATAGTCGCCATCGACTGGCTCGGAGAAATGGACGGCGCAGGCCATGTGGCCCGGATAGTAGATGAGGACACACTCTAGGCCGAGCAGGTCGCGGACGAGGCGCGTCAGGAGGATGGCGCGGTCCTCGCAGTCGCAGTAGGGATAGAAGAGGGTCTCCTCGGCGAAGAACGCACGGTCCTCCACGCCCCACACTTCCTTGTCGAGCTTATATTCCAGTCCCGTCTGCACCAGGTTGAGCAGGCTGCCGACGGCCTCCGCCTCGCTCTTGCCCTTGATATACTCCCTCAAGACGGGATAGATCTGCGTCTTCACGTCCTCGTTCATCGGCGTGTCGGCATAGATGGCCCAGAAGGTGTAGATGTCGTTGTTGGTGTAGGACGAGGGATACTCGTTGTAGAAGTCGATGAGATTTTTGTTGACCGCGACGTCGATATGGAGGTCTGGGAATCGCTCTGACGTGATCGTGCGCACCTCCGTAGCCATCTTGTCAAACTCTATCGCCTTGTCGATGCGCAGCGAGAGGTTGCTCTCCTTGGGAAACTTCGCCGTACAGATGTTCAGCGCCACGTCCACGTCGTGGACAGGGTAGAATTTCTCGCCATTGATGACGTAGGACGGTTTGTCGTAGATCACGTCGTTGGAGGCGACGAGCAGATAGAGATTGTCGTTGTCGTCCGAGGCAAAGCGGATCTTGTAGCCCGACTGATAGTAGAGGTAGCCCAGGAGCAGCGCCGACTCGTTGGTGTCAGCACCACAAAACTGGTCCGTAATGCCCTTGAGCATCAGCAGGTAGGCCCAGTCGCAGAGCTGGTGGTTGTCGCGCAGGGCCAGACAGTCGCAGACCAGGTTGTCGTAGGTCGATCCGCTGAGGTAGAGCAGGATGTCCGCTATGCGGTTGGGATTGATTTCGCCGATATTGAATCGCTTCGTCTCGTCCAGGTGTACCGAGAGCTCGTTGCCGAAGAACACAAACGGCATGGATCCATACTCCGTCTCCTCCTCGCTGAGCGCCACGCGCTCGATCGGCTCTACGGGCTCAGGACGCTGAGGGGCGCGGTCCGTCGCTTCGTCGCCCTTCACTTTGGCCTTCTTTTTCTTGCGTCCGAAGAACAAGAACTTCGATGTGGCCAACGTGTCTTGATAGACCACTGGCTCCACCTTCGGCTCTTCGGGACGCTTCACGGGAGGCTCTGCGCCAAATCGCTCCCACGCCTGGCGCACGAAGTCGGTATATTGCTTGTTGCACTCCTGCCTGAAACTCAAGTACTTCTGCTCCGACTGCTTCTTAAACTGGTTGAAGCGGTCGGCGAAGGAGAGCTCCTGCTTGGGTGCTGCCACCTCCACGGAGTCGAGTTCGCGCGTCACGGTTACGAAGTCCGTGTAGCGTTTCTGCGAGACCAGGTTCTTGTTGCCGAGCTGCTTCTTGACGTAGGCGATATATTTCCCGGACAGTTGCGAGACGCTGTTGCCGCGGGCCGCGGAGAGCTGCTTGATCGTGCCCTGTCCTGGCTGCTTGATCGTGACGCGCTGCTTGCTCTGCTCGTTGAGCAGTTCCACCTTGCCTCCGTAGGGCACGGTGATGCTTGTCTGCGCCGTCACCTTCGTGTTCATGACCAGCGGTTTGGAGACGCCGTTGACGCGGTAGCTCACCTGTCCCACCACATGATATACGAGCAGCGACTGGCCGTAGGCCTGCGCACAGACCAGGCAGATCGCGGTGAGGAGAAGATATTTGACTCTTGTCATAGACTGATGTTTTTTGACTGTTTATGCTTGTCCTTGATCGACTGGAAGTAGTCTCTCAGGGAATTGTACATATTGCGCGACAGACCCAGGAAAGCGATCGTGGACAAGGCCCAGGCCAGGTTGAAACTGACGTGATACTTGCTGAAGACGACGAAGCTCGCTCCAATAAACACCGTCGTGAAGAGGTAGGTGAGGATGTTCATCACATAGGGCGAGCTCGCCACGTAGCGCACAAACTCGTTGGGCGAGTGTTTTGTCTTGTCGAGGTAGCGCGATTGCATCACCTCGATGAGTAGGACGATGAGCAGGGAGATGATCCAGAACGCGGCTCCCGAGACCTTGTGGATCTCCTTCTGCTCCACGAGACTCTGGATGCTGTAGGCCAGCAGTTCCACACCCGCTATCTTGCCCACGGGCGTCCAGTGCATATCGACCTCCTCATAAACCGACCCGAAGAGGACGATCTGTCCCTCGATGAGCTCTGGATGAGCCTTCACTTCCTCGGGCTGCAGCACCCGGAAGGCCGTGGGCGAGAAGTTGATGTTGATGTCGTCGGTGCGCCCTTTCACAAGGTCGCGGTCCGCGTAGCGGTTGGAGAGTTGGGCGATGAAGGAGGGGAATTGTTTCCCCTTGTAGCGCTCCGCCAGGGGGTATTTCCGCTTCATATTGTCGTAGAGCAGGCGCGGCATGTTGACCGTGCCCTCCGTGATATCGACAAAGTCGGCGAAGAAAGACCTCGTGGCCTTGGTGTAGCCGACGCTGTCGCCCTTCCAGTCCTGCAGTTTCTTTGCAAAGACGATGTTCTTGTATTGCTCCGCCACCTCCACGATGGCGTTGTTGCCCTCCATGTCCTCGCCCTCTCCCTCGAAGACGCAGTCCATGCCGATCACCTTCGGGTGGGCGGCCTCGATGTCTCTCAGCACCTTGGCGATCTGTCCCCGTTCCGTCACTCTCGTCAGATCTACGATGGTGATGTAGCGGCAGGTGTCGGGATCGCTGCCCTCCGTCTCTATCTGGTAATAGACGTCCGTGAAGGAGAATCCGGCGAGGGCCCGCTTGACGGGAGCCAGGTAGTCCACCTTGATGGTGATGATGGCAAACAGGGTCATGATGGTCACGGCGAGCAGCGTCACCACCACGTGATGGCGCCACCTGGCCTTGCGCTTCGGCTTCCCTGTCGTTGTTTGGTCTGTTTCTTTTTCTTTCATTGATCCGTTGCTGCGGCTTTTTGTCTTGGCCTATAGACGTTTTCTGTTTTTTTTTCACTGGAGGACTATTTCAGGAGGATGACGCTTGCCTGACTGTTGTCCATTCCCGGCATGGTCATTCCCACACTGGCCCCGATATAGGTCGGGTCGGTGACGACGAATCGTTTCCCGTCGAGGAGGATGTAGTCGCCCGCCACTTGGCCTTCGAAGCCGACGGCGCAGGCCAGGTGGCCCGGGTAATAGACCAGTATGGTCTTCAGGCCCAGCAGGTCGCGCACGAGCCTGGTGTAGAGGATGGCGCGGTCCTCGCAGTCGCAGTAGGGATAGTAGAGCGTCTCCTCGGCGAAGAACGCCCGATCGTGGCCCCACACCACCTCGTCATATTCATACTCGAAGGCCGTCTGCACCCAGTTGAGCAGTTTGTTGGCCGCCTCCAGCTCTCCGCCTTCCGCTATCTTGGCCCGCAGGGCGGGGTAGAGCTCTGCCTTCACCCGGTCGTCGAGTGGCGTGTTGCCATACATTGCCCAGCGCGTCATGAAGTTGTCGTTGACCTCCGAGGTCGGGTAGCTGTCGTAGAAGTCTATCATGTTCTTGTTCACGCTCGTCGTCACGCAGATATCGGCGTAGCGTTTCGAGGTCAGCGTCCTCGGCGTGGAAGGTTGCCGCGCCAACTGCTGTGCGCGTGGGATGAGGAGCGACATGGGCTGCTCCTTCGGAAACTTCGCGTCGCAGATCTCCAGCAGCGGCTCTTCGCCCCCGAAGGGATAGAAGTTGGTGTTCTCCAGTCGGTAGTAGCCGCTGTTGTAGATGGCGTGGTTGCTGGCGAAGAGCAGCACGACGCGTTCGCTGTTGCGCGCCAGTCGCATCTGGTAGCCACTCTGACAGTAGAGGTAGGCCGTCAGCAGCGTGGCCTCGTTGCTCTCCCCGAAGGCCTTTTGAGCCAGGGCGTGGATCATGTTGAGGTAGGCCCAGTCGCAGAGTTGCAGTTCCTGGCGCAGGTCGAGGCAGTCGCGTAGCGTGTTGCTGAGCGCGTCGTCCTTGGCCAGTCGGCTCCATGCTGCTGCCAGCGCGTCGTTGTCGCAGGAGGAGAGTCTGGGCCGCGAGCTGGCGTTCATGCGCACTTCGAGTTTCGTCCCGCAATAGACGAAGCCTACGGTCTGATCCTTCGGCTGCGGACGCTCCTCGACAGGCGAGACGGGCTCGGGCTGAGGAGCAGGCGCGGGCGGCGTCACCACATCCTTGATGGGCACGGGCCGCGTCTCTATCGGTTTGTCGCGGTCCTCCTCGGGCAGGACGACGGGCGGGACGGTCTCGTCCTTGGGCCGTGGCACGGCGGGCTGGGCGTTGAATCGTTCCCACGCCCGCTTCATGGCCTCGGCATACTGCTCATTGGCTCTGCTGCGGAAGTCGTCAAACTTCTGCTTCGACCGCTGCGCGAATCGGTCGAAAGCCTTGCGCGGGTCGCTGTCCTGTGCCTGGATGCTGCTCATCATGCACAAGCCCAATAATAGGATATAGTATCTTTTCATCGTCTGGTCCTTATGTTTTGACTGGGCATTTTTTTACTACCGTGCGGCCCTTTCTTACCCGATAGCCTTGGTCTCTTGGATCAGAGGGACTTTCGCGCGACGAGCCTATTTCTTCGTCACGGTGAGGATCTTTCTGCTGACGTTCATCTGTGGATCCTTCATCCTGCAGGCCGAGAGCCATTCTTGGAATGCCTCTGCTGATAGCATCCGTGGCAGCCCCTTGTCGATTTCGCAGTCCACCTTTTTATAAAAGGCGTTGGGTGAGAAGATCACATAGAGCTGGTTGACCTCCTGCTGCTGCGAGCAGGTCATGAAGTATTCGTCCACGATCGGTTTCTCCTCCGGCGCTGCGCAGCCCACCGATCCGAAGACGTAGCGCTTGCCGGCCTCCACGCGCACGTTGCCCTCTTTCTGCCCCTTGTAGGGCAGTAGGCAGTAGGCCGTGTTCTCGTTGTCGATCAGATAGGCCGCCACATAGCCGTCCACGGGGGCAGCGAAGGAGATGTAGAGATCGTCGCCCTCGCGAAATCGGTCGGCCTCGTAGCGGTCTTCCGTGCCGTTGCGCAGGATGCGCGAGTCAAACTCCACCTTGGAGGAGACGATCTCGCGTATCTTGCCTCTGGCCGACACCTTCACCACCACCAGTCCATCGACAAATCCGTTTTCGAAATGTGGGCCCTTGACCGTCTCTATCCATTCGCCTTTCACCTCGCTGCCTCCGTAGGAGGAGAAGTCGATGTTCGACTGGCCGTTTTGGTTTTCCACCTTGGTCAGGTTGGTCTGCGAGACGACCGTGCCAAACTCCTCCGCGATGAGCTTTGTCTTCAGACGCTCAAAGGCGACGCGCTCAGCCTCTTCCGGCGACATGTTCTTGGGCGCCACGTAGGTGTATTCTCCACCCACCGTCTTCACCCTTTGAGCCAGGCAGCCGATGGAGAACACCCCACAGATCAGTATGGATAGTATCCTGTAGATCATTTTTGAATCTGGTCAAACTTGCTTCTGAGTTGCTCGCCCTTCTTCTCCAGTTCCTGGCGTATCAGCCGCTTGGCCATCTCGGTGGCCATCTCGGTGTTGTAGCTGATCACTACGCGCACCTCCTTGTTCTTGTTGTCCTTCTCGCGGTAGCACTCCAGCACGGGCACCACGCGGCCTAAGTTCTGCGAGAAGAGAGCCTTCGACTCCATGATGGTCTGCGTGATCGAGGCAGCCTCCTCGCGCGACATCTGCTGGTTGCCCACGGAGTTTTCCACCAGGGCCGTCACTTCCGACTGCAACTGTCCTGCGAGGTTCAGCCTTGCCAGTTCCATGGCCTGTATCTTGGCCGCATCATAGCTTTCGGCGATGCTCATGGCTTCGCCCGTCAGATATTTTGGATACATATCCGCGTCCACCTCCATCCTCATCAGATAGAGACGGTCCAGCTGCTTCTCCAGGGGCAGTGCGCCGGGAGCCGCTTTCCAGCCCTCCTTCTTATATTCCTTGGCCGCCTTGCGGGCGTCCTTGGTAGCCTTCTGGTTCAGTTCCTCCTTGGACATCTTATAGATTTCCTTCCTCTGCTTTTGCACCTCATTAGCGGTCTGTGCCGTGGTACTTGTCGTCAGGCAAAACAAGGCTATCGCACATATCAAAATCTTCTTCATAATTCTATTCTTTTAATGTTAATAATCCGTAGTTATTTCCAATCTTAGGTTGCATCGAATCTGATTGTCTCAGGAATCAAAGCGTGTTGCACAAACTCTATGCTGCAATTTTACGTTTTCTCGAGCAATTGTGCAAATAAATCTATGAAAAAATTGCATTCGGGGGGGGGTAAGTGTAAAAAAAGTTTAGTATCATTAGTTTTAGTCTTATTTCTCCTTGCTATTTTTCTTTTGCCACGTTTCTACTTGTTTGCCTTTCCTTGTCCCTTTGTTCTTTTTCCTTCTCTCTTCTCTCTCCCTTTTCCCCTCCTCTTGCATTCAGTCTATAGCACCATTCGAGGCCTTGCCGAGGGTTGCTTATGTCCGCGCTTGGAGGTAACTTATGTACACGGCCGGTGGTAAGATATGACTCCTTTTCGGGGTCTCTTGGCTCAGGCTGATGGGGAATCAGCTGGACGCGCAGGTGCGGTGGGCGATACGCCGAACTTACATCTTAACGTTTAACATTTTCCAAACCCAATGCTCCTGCCTTTTTCCCCCTATTTTTTCTACCATGCGAAAACAAAAACGTTAAAACGTTAAACGTTATAATGTAAAAACGCAATGGAAAATGAAAACGTGACAACGTGACAATGTGACAACGTGACAACGTGACAACGGAGATTGGACTCTCGGCGTAAGAAGGGAAAAGATGTAGAGGTATGTTTTTCAAAGAGATACAAAGAAATATATTGTGAAGAGAAGTAAAGAAAAAGGCGGGAAGGGAAGAAGCTCCCCGGTTCCCGCCTGGTCATCCTTTTGCTTTTTACCTAATAATTGTATATTTTACATCACGATGGTGCTTCACCGCGCTAAAAGATCTTGACGGCGACTCCAGCCACCACCCAGACGCCCGGCTGTGCCACATTGCCATAGTCGCGATATTCCTTGTCCAGCAGGTTGTTGCCCTCGACGTAAGCGTTCCATCTCGTTTCGGACCATTGCAGGCGCGCGTCGAGCACACCATAGGAGGCGTAGCTGTGGCGCACGTTGTCGGCGTCGAGGTAGCTTCCCATGCGGTGCTGCAAGCGATAGCCCACGCGGAGAGCTAGTTGCGGCAGGAGGCGGAAGTCGGCCTGTGCCGAGAATTTGTTCTTCAGATACTCCAGCGCATACTGGCTGACGATGCCTTCGGGCAGGTTTTCGCGCTGGTTGAGCCAGGTGTAGCCCAGCGAGAAGCGATCGAAGAAGTGCTGACCCGGCAGCAGTTGCCTCATGTCCGCCTGTAGCGAGGCCTGCACGCCGAGGGCCTTGATGTGGCCGAAGTTGACGCTCTTCCACAGCGTGCCGCCCGTCTCGTCGGTCTCGCCGTCGCTGATCCAGTCGATCAAGTTGCGGTGACGATTGTAGAAGACGCTCGCCTTCGCCTCGATGGCGCGGCTGGTGTAGCGCAGTCCGCCCTCGACGGCGCTCAGTTCCTCTGGCTTCAGGTGGCGGTCCGCCTTATGTCCCCCGACGGAGTAGTAGAGCTCCGTGAAGGACGGCATTCTGAGCGAGGTGTTGAAGTTGGCGAACGCCTGCCAGTGGCTGTCCAGCCTCAGGCTCACGTCGAGGCCGGGATAGACTCGCCAGTCCATGTCGGCCTGCGTGTTCTTCGCCGCCGTCAGTCCTGCCGAGACGAAGAGCGGTCCGAGGGCGATGTTGTGTTCCAGGAAAAGCTGGAGGTTGGTGCGGTTGAGGCCGTTGGTGTAGAAGCGCTCCGTCCCGTGGATGGCGTGCTTCCTGTCGAGCGGGTCGCCCAGATTGGTGCTGAGGATGTCCTCGTTGCGCATCTCTGCTCCGAAGGCCGTGCGCCCCAGCGTCCAGTCGAAGTAGGCGTTGAGGTTGAGTCCGAAGACCTCCGTGCGGTGGTAGTTATAGGGCACTTTCGCCTCCGACCCGCGTATCAGTTCGAAGCGATCCTCCTGGTGGTTCCAGTAGATGGCCGGACGGAAATGGAGGAGACCGCTTCGGTTCTCACCCTTCAGCGACAAGAAGGTCTTGAGGGTGTGCTCAAACTGGTCGTCGAAGCGCGCGCTATAGTAAGTGTTCGACCCATAGTCCTTGCTGCTCAGTCCTGCTTGCCACCGCAGGGCCACGTTGGGGTCGTCGTATTGTCCTTGATAGAAAGCCTTTGCCGTGCGGTAGTCGCTGTTGAGCGATCCCGCCTTGCTGCGCTGGTAGCCGTCGCTGCGCAGGTAGGTGGCTGATAGCTGGTTGCGCCAGCGTTGGGAACTGATGTTGCCGTGGGCCCCTGCCGCCAGGTAGCCGTAGCTGCCGCCCTCGAGATGGGCTGTCGCCCCGCTCTTCGCGTCGATCCGCGTGACGATGTTGATCGCTCCGAGTAGCGACGATGTGCCATAGACGCGGGCCGCGGGTCCTTCGAGCACCTCGATGCGCTCTATCTCCCCCAGGCTGACCGGCAGGTCCATCGCGTTGTGACCCGTCTGTGGGTCGCAGATGTTGATGCCGTTGAGCAGGATTGCCACCTGCTCGCTGTTGCCGCCTCGGATGCTCACGTCGGTGAGCGCTCCCAGCGGGCCTTTCTGCCTCACGTCCACTCCCGTGGCGTATTTCAACAGGTCGTTGACACTTTGTACCGGCGCAGCCGCTATGTCGCTGCGACTCAGTACAGTTACCATTCTCGCTTGCTGACGTACGGTCAGCGGCGCCCTCGTGCCTGTGACGTTTACTTCGTTCATCTCCACAGTGCGCTGCCAGGTCGTGTCGGGTTCGACGGCGACGGACGTGGTCTGCGCGGCTGCATCGGCACAGCGGAGCGTGGCTACGCTCAGCACGCCGATGATCACCTCTTTGCCCAAGACGCTAAAGAGGGAATAGCCGTGGTTGTTGAACTGCTTAAACTTCAGTACACGGCGCTTGTTGTAAACTGGTGTGTACATAATCGGGCTGCAAAATTACTACTTTTCATCTTAAAAGGCCGTTCTTTGTGCCGAGAAAATGAAAAACAAGTGGAAATATTTTGTGCTTCATCAAAATTCATTTACTTTTGCAGGAAAAGAAAAAAGAAGCAATGACACAACCCAATAAAAGTGGTCTGAGGGGCTGTCTGACCTCCCGGGCTCTGCGCATCGTCCTCTTCTTGCTGGCCATTCTGCTGCTGGGCGGCGTCTTTGTCTATCTCCTCAACGACGACGACCGTGGTCCGGTCTCGCCAGAGATGATGGACGAGGCAGCCACGGGGCGGAATAAGTCGGTCTATGACACGCTCGACGTGCTTGGCAACTATCTTTGGCGCGACGTGATGAAGAGTGCGAAGGCCGACTCGGCACAGCGGGCCGACCGTGAGCGCGAGGCCAAGGAACGCGCCGAGCGGGAGAAGGAGCGCAAGGCCCTGGCTCCCATGCCGGCGACGGACCAGGATGTGGAAGCCGTGGAGGAGATGGGCTCGCAACCCTCACAGACCGTGCCTACGCCTTCGGCTCCTCCGCAGCCCTCCGTGGCTGCTCCCAAGATCGACAAGGTGACTGCACCGAAGGTGGAAGCCATTGGCAACGATTAGTGGGCCGCGTGGGTGGAACGATTGCTTTATAAAATAGGAGGAATATAAAATAGGAGGAATTAAAATGAAACGACTATTATTTTTTGCCTTGACCGCATTGGTCTTGGTCTCTTGCGCCACGACGACGCTCTTCGACGCCGAGGGACGCCAACTCAGTAAGTCGGAGCAGGACCGCATCACGGCCTCGGTCGTGAGCCAGCGGCTTGCCCAGCGCAAGTATCGCATTTTTGCCGACTATATGTACCCGCAGCGGGCTCCTGGCGTGCGCCTCAACGACGACTGGGGCGTGGAGGTGGGACGCGACTCCATCGGATTCTTCCTGCCCTATTTTGGCCAGGTCTATATGGCCGATCCGGCGAAAGGCCCGGGCATGATTTTTATCGCGCCCTTGGACAGCTACGAGGAAACCCAGGTCAAGGAGGGCCACGTCCGCATCAAGGCGACGTGTCGCTACCGCCTCGACTCCTACCAGGTCTATCTCGACGTGTTCAGCAATGGGCGAGCCGAAATCTCCGTCATCCCGGCCAACCGCGACGCCATCCGCTATACGGGAGGCATGGATATGCAGGGAGTGTTCTTCACCTCGCCCGTGGCGGCAGCGCAATGGAAGGCGCGCCGATGAGGCTCCTTCTCAACCAGAAAAAGGTTGGGAAAACTATAGGAAAATAATCGGGTACTCAACAAGGAAACAATAGGATTATCTATAAAGGAAACAACAGGAGCGTTTATAAAGGAAGCAAAAGAATCCTCTATAAGGGAATACAACAGGGTGAACTGTTGGAAAATAGGAAAAAACAAATAGTGGACAGTTGCCGTGCAGCTGTCCACTATTTGTAGGGGAAAGGAAAACCTCGCAGTCTTAGGCGTAGGTCTCGAGAAACTTCACCGTGCCTCTGACCACTACTTCCTTGGCCGTAGCGGGGATGAGGACGCTCTCGCCCTCTATGAGCGAGGTCTCTTCGCCGCCATCCACTTGCAGCGTGCCATTGCCCTCCATGGCGATGAGGATCACGAAACTGTCGAGCTCGGAATAGTCGATGAGCATGGGCTCGTCGATGTCATAGACCGAGGTGGTGAAATGCTGGCAGCGGACCAGTTCCACGCCCTCGTTCTTGCCCGGCTGGTAGTGGGTGCGGTAGTCGGGCAGCACGTCGTAGTCGATACATTCGGCAGCCTCGGCGGTGTGGAGCTGGCGATAGTTGCCGTCCTTGTCCTTGCGCTTGAAGTCGTAGATGCGGTAAGTGACGTCGCTGGTCTCCTGGATCTCGGCCAGGAAGCAGCCCGCGCCGATGCTGTGGATGCGGCCTGCGGGGAGAAAGAAGACGTCGCCGTCCTTGACAGGATATTCCGCCAAAGCGTCGGTGATGGTGTCGTCCTCCACCATCTGCTTATACTCTGCAGGTGTGATCTGCTGCTTCAGGCCGCTGCGCAGCGAGGCCGTGGGGTCGCTTTTCATCACATACCACATCTCGGTCTTGCCGCGCGGCAGCCCCTTCTGCTGAGCCTGCTCGTCGTTGGGGTGCACCTGGATGGAGAGTTGCTGGCGCGCGTCGATAAACTTGATGAGCAGGGGGAACAAATTGCCGTAGCGCGCGTAGTTCTCCTTGCCGACCAGCAACTCCTTCTGCTCCGCCAGCACGTCGTTGAGTTTCCAGCCCTTGTATTCGCCGTTGGCGACAACAGTCTCGTTGTCTTTCACGCCCGACACCTCCCAGCTCTCGCCCACCTGGTCGAGGGACTTCTCCAGGTGCTTGAACGGGATAATCTTGTCACCACCCCAAATCGTCTGCTTCAGTAGTGGTTCAAACTTCAAAAACTCCATGTTCGTTATCTTGTTTTGATGATGTTCGTTTACAAAAAAGCGGCACAAGCGACGTGGTGCGCCTGTGCCGTCTAAGCCAGAAAGACGTGCTTTGACAGGCCGTCCTTATTTCTTGAACTTGAAGGAGGCGTTGCCCACCTTGAGCACATAGATGCCCTTCGGCAGCGCGCTCACATCCACGGGCTGACCGCTCCACTGTGCCACCGCGAGACACTGCGTGCCGTTGAGGGCAAACACCTCTACGCGGCCCTGCTCAGCGCCTTCTATATATATAAGGTTCTCGCGCGCATAGACACGCACGTTGTTCGCCACGGCCTCGGCCTTGCCAATGCCGTCCGTACTGTTGTCGATGAAACTGACGGTCGCCTTGTAGCTGTAGCGCTCGTTGGTGCCGTCCTTCTTATCTACAGAGAGCGCCTCCTCGGTGAAGGAGATGCGGTTTACCTCGCTCAGATCGACCTTGCCGAGCTCAGTCGCATTCTCGCTGATGACAATACTTTCGCCGTTGGCCGACTGTGCGCTGGCGTAGCAGCACGGCAGCATCAGCAGCGAGATAACTGTAAGTCTTTTCAATAATCTCATACTCTTTATTTTGTCTTTGGTTCTATTCCGTTGAACAATAATGCAAAGATAGTGGGTTTTTCCAACTCCTGCAAGTTTTTGAGGGCTTTTCTCAGTTTTATCCAAGATTTGACCCGAAGCGTTCGGCTCTGTCACCAAAAGTCTTGATTTCCTGTTGATGCGTCAAGATAGTCGCCGTGGGGCTCGTGGCACCTGTCCGCCTGCTGGTCGTCAACAAAATGAGGGTGAGACCAAAATTCGTGGCATTTTATTTTGCAATGTCTGCAAATTGCAGTAATTTTGCGGGCAGTTATGTAACTAAAAGACATGAAACGAGAGATAAAAAAAATCATCACGGACTGGGGCCATCGCCCCTCCGACCGGCTCGAGCAACCTTCCGATTTCGAGCGCTTGTCGAAGCGGCTGGAGGCACGGAGCATCCATCTGGCTCCCCATTCCCTCCGCAGGCTTTGGAAATGGGTATCGGCGGCCAAACCCGAGAAGCCTTCGCAGCGCACCCTCGACCGCCTCGCCCTCTTCGCAGGTTTCCAGGACTGGAAGGACCTGCAGAAAGCCCTCCACGGCACCAATGATGCCGCGCTCAACTACAAGGACTGAATCTGGTCCTTCGGAATGGCAACCAGCCTTCGACTTCAAAAGCCATTCTGAGGACCGGTCCCAGAAAACACAATAAGAAAAGGCCCGCCCTGCAATGAGGACGAGCCTTTTCTTATTTCTTTTGGCCTATGGCCGTTTGCACTGGCAAGTTGCTTACTTGGCGGCGACGGTACGCTTTTCCTTGATACGGGCAGCCTTACCGGTGAGGTTGCGCAGGTAGTAGAGCTTGGCGCGACGCACCTTACCACGCTTGTTCACCTCGATAGAGTCGATGTTCGGAGACTCGATCGGGAAGATACGCTCCACACCGATCGTACCAGACATCTTGCGGACGGTGAAACGTCTCTTCTCGCCATGGCCGATGATCTTGATCACGACACCACGGTAGAGCTGAATACGCTCCTTGTTACCCTCGGTGATCTTGTAAGCGACGGTCACAGTGTCACCGGCACGGAATTCCGGAAACTGCTTGCCGGTTGCAAATGCTTCTTCTGCAACTTTGATTAAATCCATTTCTTTGTACAGTTTAATGTTATTGGTTGCTCCAACGTAACGTGGCTCATGACTCTTCCATGGTCAGCGGTTCCGCCGAAAAGCGGGTGCAAAGGTACGCAAAAAATGACGAACAAAAGTGGATGGCGGGGGAAATTATGCGCCTTTAACACAAATTATTCCTCACAACAGGCCCTCGGGATGAATTATTTTGGCTAACTTTGCAGAAAAGCTGACAACGCAGCCTACCCGATCGCCAGTAGGTTGGTGGCCTGCAGCGGCTTATTCGCAAACAGACACGAACGATAGATACAGATATAGATACAAATAGAAATATGAAGAAAATCGCTAGTCTTCTGATGGGGACGGCCTGTGTGGCTGGAGCTTTCCTCGCCCTCGCGGCCTGTTCCAGTCCTTACGAAGTAGCCTCGATGGATCGTTCGCGCCTCGTGGTCGATGCGCGCTACGATGCCCGTCCCGACGCCGAGGCCATGGCTTTCATCGCTCCCTACCAGCGGGAGGTCGATTCGTTGATGTTCCCCGTGGTAGGGGAGACAACCCACCAGATGACCACGGGCCGACCGGAGAGCGACCTGAGCAACCTGCTGGCCGACATCATGGTCTGGGCGGGAACAGACTTTGGCGAGCAACCGCAGTTGGGCGTGTACAACATGGGTGGCATCCGGGCCAACCTGCCGGCAGGCAAGGTGACCAAGGGCGACATCCTCAATGTCGCTCCGTTTGAGAACAAGATCTGCTTCCTCACCCTCACGGGCGAAGACCTATTGCTGCTCTTCCGCGAGATAGCCCACCGTGGAGGCGAAGGCGTGAGCCACGGTGTGGAACTGACCATCACCAAGGACGGACAACTGATCGCGGCCCGGCTCCACGGTCAGGAGATAGATCCTCAGGGCCGCTACCGTATAGCCACGCTCGACTATGTAGCGCAGGGCAACGACCAGCTCTCGGCTTTCAAGCGCAAGACCGACGTCCACGAGCCGGGCGGAAAGGAGAACGACAGTCGCTTCCTCATCGAGCGCTATTTCCAGGAGAAGGCCAGTAAGGGCGAGCAGGTAGATGCGCGTCGCGAGGGCCGAATCGTCATCCAATAATTGATCATATTCGACAAGACTCATGAACAAAACTTACTCCATATTCATTGTCGCCCTGCTGCTTTGCTCCTCCGTGGGCGCATGGGCGCAGAAACAGAAGGTGCTGACCATCCTTCATACCAACGACGCACATAGCACGATTTTCCCGCTCTCGGAGATGCTCAGCGACACCATGACGGCGGGCCGCGGAGGCTTCATGCGGCGCGTGGCTATGATCAAGGAGGAGCGTGCCAAGGATCCCGATTTGTTGCTCTTCGATTCGGGCGACTTCTCGCAGGGGTCGGCCTACTATACTCTCTACAAGGGCGATGTGGAGAGCGGACTGATGAACCTCATGCACTATGACGCCGGAACCATCGGCAACCATGAGTTCGACTTCGGACTCGACAATATGGCACGGGTCTTCCGCCGCCTCAACTTTCCCATCCTCTGTGCCAACTACGACTTCACGGGTACGGAGCTCGACGGCCTCGTCAAACCCTACGTCATCCTCAAGCGCAAGGGACTGAAGATCGGCGTCTTCGGACTCTGTCCCGAGCTCGACGGGCTGGTCGATCACAAAAACTTTGAGCCCATTCGCTATCACGACCCGATAGCCGCGGCCCGCGAGATGGTGCAGACGCTGCGGGCCAAGCATTGCGACCTGATCATCTGTCTCTCCCATCTCGGATGGAAGATAGAGGAGGTGAGCGACGACGACGTGATAGCGGCCGTGGAAGGCATAGACCTGGTGCTGGGTGGACACAGCCATAGCTATTTCCGCCAGATGCAGTATGTCAAGGACCCAGCAGGGCGTGAGGTGCCGGTCGATCAGAACGGCAAGCATGCGGTCTATGTGGGCAAGATCCGGGTGGAGATGGTGCCGGCCAAAACGAAAAAATAAGTTCAAGGAATTGATTTTATGGAAGAGAATAAGACAGAGCAGGGTTACTGCTACAAGTATCCGCGCCCAGCGGTGACGACCGACGTCGTCCTCTTCGCGATGGTGGATTCCCAGATGAAGGTGCTTCTGATACAGCGGGGCAGAGACCCCTACAAGGGTCAGTGGGCGTTTCCGGGGGGATTTCTCAATATGGATGAGACCGCCGAGGTAGGTGCGCTGCGAGAACTCAAGGAGGAGACGGGACTGGAATTGGACCACGTCAGACAGTTTCACACCTTCACCCGCCTCGACCGCGATCCGCGAGGGCGCACGATCAGTATCGCCTACTATGAGTTGATCGACTGCCAGAAGGTGGTGGGAGGCGACGATGCGGCCTGCGCCCGGTGGTTTTCCCTCGACGATCTTCCGCCTTTGGCTTTCGACCACGCCGATATGTTGGAGAAGGCCCGCCGTGCCTTGGCTTGCCAGCAGAAGTTGGAGAAGCTGGGCCTCGACTGACGCCGTCCTCACAGACAGGGGGATAAGCAAAAGCCGCACTTATTGACTTCCAATCAATAGGTGCGGCTTTGTGTAGCGAGTTGGCAGTGGAGCGCCGATGATGGCTTGTCGAGCCTCGGCGGCAGCCTGTGGCCAGGGTGGCTAAGCCACCAGCTGGTAGAGCATGAACAGCCAGTGGGCCATCAGCGCGGCGCAGAGACCGCCGATGGTGTGGGAGAGAATGGCCTTGGAGGTCAGCTCACGATAGCCAATGGCGTCGAGCATGGCTGTATGGGTACTGAGGTAGCCCGACCAGCACATACCGATGGCGGTGCAGACAGCAATGGCGTTGCCGTCGATCCAGCCCTGGGCTGCGAAGTTGGGAATCAAGCTCAGCGCAGCGCCTACAGCACCAAGGGCGGTGATGGGGAAGGCGATCTGGTGAGGATCGTTCAGGCCGAACAGCGGCTCAAGGATGAAGTTGATCTTGTTGGCCAGGGCCGGCAGCAGCTCGATACCCTCGTAGGCTGCGCCCGTGAAGGTGCCGTCCTTGCTTGCGCCAAACGTGAGGATCATGACCAGCGTGGAGATGATCAGCACACCCGGGATGATGGACATTCCTACCTCCACACCCGATTTGCCACCATCGAGCAACGAGTTGAGCGTGCGCAGGAAGGTCGATTTCTCCTCCTCGTGGATCACCTTCTCAGGCATTTCCTTGAACTTCTGGGAGTCGAGAGCGTTCTCCTCGCGGTAGGCAGGATAGGCTTTCAGCACGAAATACTGCATGCAGCGGGTGGAGACGACGCAGCCCGTGCAGGCGCCGAAGAAACCGATGAGCGGCTCCATCATGTAGCCCTGTCCCATCATGAAGACGATCACGATGAGGCCCATACCGAAGGCCGTACCGAAGTTGGTCAGGGAGATGTACTGGAACTTTTTGAAGTAGCCACTGAAGTGGGTGTCCTTGGCCAGCGTGATGATAGCGGGGTTGTCGCTGAGGAAGGTCAGGACGGCGCCCAGCGAGGCCACACCCGGAAGGTTGAAAACAGGCTTCATGAGCGGGCGCAGGATCTTCTCGATGAGGTCCACTACGCCAAACTCCACAAACACCTTGCCCAGCGCGCCCGTGAGCACACAGATGGCCATGAGGTAGAAGCAAGTGTTGAGCAGAAGGTCGTGTGCGGTGTGCATCACGGTGTTGAGCATGGGGGCAGCACCCATTCGGTATCCGATGTAACCGAAGAGCGCACCAACGATGAGTAGGCAGGTTAAGCCTTTCGGAATCCATCCGAAGAGACCCGATTTCTTGCCCGACGCGCGGTCTTCCCGCTGTTGAGATTCATTTGTCATGATTGTCTTGGCTGTCAGCCGTCAATTGTTTTTGAGTTATTTTTGGCTGCAAAAGTACCAAATGTTTCCCATTATACCAAGCAGATGGCACAAAAAATGGAATTGTAATGGCATAAATTTTGAGATACCGTCTTTTATTGCTATCTTTGCAAAGGAGATGCGCCCGCCTGCACTATGGTCGGGTTAGGGTTCGCAGCAAGGGCTGGCAGCGTCTCGTGGCAGAAGTGATTTCGGCACATAGAATCTCGCTCGCCGGCACGAATGGTTACACGGAATAAACAGATTGTTAGTATATGAAGGACTTTTTCAAAAACGTATTGGCTACGGCGGTCGGTGTGCTGCTTGTAGGTTTCATCACGGGCTTTTTCATGGTGGTCAGCCTGGTGGGCATGGCGCTCTCCCAGAGCGAGACGGCTCCAGTGGCGGACAACTCCGTACTGGTGCTCAGACTCACGGGGTCGCTCTCGGAGCGGGCCAACGACGACGTGCTCGCCTCGCTGTTCGGCGACCGAATCCCGAAGCTGGGACTTGCCACGATGACGGAGGCCATCCGCCAAGCCAAGGAGAGTGATAAAGTCAAGGGTATCTATATCGAGGCGGGTGCGTTTGCCCCCGATTCCTACGCCTCGCTCGCTGCCATCCGTCGCGAACTGGAGGAGTTCCGCAAGGCCGGAAAGTGGATCGTCGCCTATGGCGACTCCTATACGCAGGGGGCTTATTATCTGGCCTCGGTGGCCGACAAGGTCTATCTCAATCCGCAGGGACAAGTCGATTGGCACGGCCTGGGATCTGAACCGGTCTTCGTCAAGGACCTGCTGGCCAAACTCAATGTCCGCATGCAGGTAGCAAAGGTCGGCACGTACAAGAGCGCCACGGAGATGTTTACGGGCGAGAAGATGAGCGATGCGGACCGCCAGCAGACCACGGCCTACCTCACGGGCATCTGGCAGAACGTTGTCTCCGCCGTGGGCAAGAGCCGCAGCCTCACGGCTCAGCAACTCAATGCCTACGCCGACAGCCTCGTCTCGCTGGCTGCTCCCCAGGACTATGTGCGGATGCGGATGGTGGATGGGTTGCTCTATACGGACCAGGTACGCCAGGCAGTGAAGAAAAAAATGGGTCTCTCGCCCGATGACGAGATTCCGCAGGTGAGCATGTCCGACTTGCTGGCTGCTGGACCTGAGGACAAGAAGGGCGACGAGATCGCCATCTACTATGCTGTGGGCGACATCGTCGATGGTGTGGTCGCCATGCCTTCGCGCGAGAGTGTGATCGACGCACAGAAGGTATGTGCCGACTTGCAGGATCTCGCCAAGGACAAGGACGTGAAGGCTGTGGTGTTGCGCGTCAACAGCCCGGGTGGATCGGCCTATGCTTCCGAGCAGATCTGGCACCAGGTAATGGAACTGAAGAAGGTGAAGCCCGTCGTCGTCTCGATGGGTAGTTATGCAGCCTCGGGTGGTTACTACATCAGTTGTCCGGCCAACTGGATTGTGGCTGAGCCCAATACGCTGACCGGATCCATTGGTATCTTTGGTATGTTCCCCGATGTGAGCGGACTGCTCAGGGAAAAACTGGGACTGAAGTTTGATGAGGTGAAAACCAACAAATATGCGCTCTTTGGTACGCGCTCGCGTCCGTTCACCGCCGATGAACTCAGCCACCTGGAGTCGTATATCGACCGTGGTTATAAGCTCTTCCGTCAGCGTGTGGCCGATGGCCGCCGTCTCAAGGTTGATCAGGTGGAGCAGGTGGCCCAGGGTCATGTGTGGTTGGGGCAGGACGCCCTGAGGATCGGTCTTGTCGACCAGCTCGGTGGCGTCGAGGTGGCTCTGCGCAAGGCGGCCCAACTGGCGAAGCTCACGCAGTGGCATTCCTCTGCCTATCCGGTGCTCCCCGACTACCTTTCGCAGTTGCTCGATCTCCCAGGAGCAGCCCGTGGCAACTATCTCGACGAGCAGATGCGACAGTCGCTGGGTGCTTACTATGAGCCGTTTGCCCTCATCAGAGACCTCCAGGCGCAGAATCCGGTCCAGGCGCGTCTGCCGTTCGAACCGAATATTCATTAATCCTCCTAATCTCCGAAAAGTGTTGTGGAAGGCGATTTCATCAAAATATACGACTGGTTGCGCCCCCTGAGCTGGCTCTACGGGCTGGGCGTGGGCTTTCGCAACCAACTCTTCGAATTGGGCATTCTCCGAAGCCGGAGTTTCAGTGTGCCCGTCATCTCGGTGGGCAATATCACCGTGGGCGGATCGGGCAAGACGCCGCATGTGGAGTATCTCATCCGCCTGTTGCAGGACAAGGCAAAGGTGGCGGTGCTCAGCAGGGGCTATAAGCGCAAGAGCCGGGGCTATCTGCTGGCAGAGGACGACACGCCGATGAGGCTGATCGGAGACGAGCCGTACCAGATGAAGCGCAAGTTTCCGAAGATCCATGTCGCGGTGGACAAGAAGCGCTGCGAGGGTATCGATCGCCTCACTTCCGACGAGGCTACTTGCGACACCGATGTCGTGCTCCTCGACGACGCCTACCAGCACCGCTATGTCAAACCGGGCATCAATATCTTGCTCGTCGATTACCATCGCCTTATCCTCTACGATGAGTTGTTGCCCGCGGGAAGGCTCCGCGAGCCGAAGAGTGGGAAGGACCGTGCCGACATCGTGATTATCACCAAGTGTCCGCCCGATCTCAAGCCGGTCGATTACCGGGTGCTGACGAAGGCCATGAATCTCTTCCCCTACCAGGAGTTGTATTTCTCGTGTCTGGCCTACGACGAGCTCCACAGGCTCTTCGGAGAAGAAAAAAGAACGCTCGACAGCATCCTCAACCACCATGTGCTGCTGCTCACGGGCATTGCCTCGCCACGACAGATGGAGCTGGATCTCACGCCTTATGTCACGGGGAGCCCGCTCGACATCGCCACAAGGCCAATGGAGCCTGTCAAACCCTCCAGCCTCATCACGCCGCTGTCCTTCCCCGACCACCATGCGTTCAAGGCCAAGGACATTCGGAGAATCAACGAGGTGTTCGAAAGTCTGCCGGAGCCCAAACTCGTCATCACGACGGAGAAGGACGCTGCGCGACTGGAGCGTGTCGAGGGGCTGAGCGAGGCGTTGCGAAAGTGTCTTTATGTCCTTCCGCTGAGAATCCAGTTTATGCTGGATCAGGAAGAAAAATTCAATGATAAGATTATCAGTTATGTACGAAAAAATTCAAGAAACAGTCTCCTGGCTCAAAGCAAGGATGCACACAAGTCCAAAAAACGCCATCATTCTGGGCACGGGCCTCGGACAATTAGCTTCAGAAATAACCGACAGTTATGAGTTTTCCTATAAGGATATTCCCCATTTCCCCGTCTCTACGGTAGAGGGTCATGCAGGAAAACTGATCTTTGGCAAACTCGGAGGCAAGGACATCATGGCCATGGAGGGCCGTTTCCATTTCTATGAGGGCTACGCCATGAAGGAGGTGACGTTCCCGGTGCGCGTCATGCGTGCGCTGGAGATCGAGACGCTCTTCGTCAGCAATGCCTCGGGAGGTATGAATCCCGACTTCCATGTGGGCGACCTGATGGTCATCACGGACCATATCAACTTCTTCCCCGAGCATCCCTTGCGCGGCAAGAACGACCCCATCGGTCCTCGCTTCCCGGATATGCACGAGGCTTATGACCACGAACTGGTGGCGCTGGCCGACGAGATTGGCCGCGAGAAGGGTATCAAACTCCAGCATGGTGTCTATGTGGGCGTCCAGGGCCCGACTTTCGAAACGCCGGCGGAGTATCGTATGTATCGCCTTCTCGGTGGCGACGCAGTGGGAATGAGCACCGTTCCCGAGGTGATTGTGGCGCGCCATAGTGGCATCAGAGTCTTCGGCGTGAGTGTCATCACCGACTTGGGTGGTTTCGACGTGCCCGTGGAGGTGAGCCACGAGGAGGTGCAGGAGGCTGCCAATGCGGCTCAGCCCCACATGACGGAACTCATGCGCGAGATGATTCGTCGGTCATAGACGGATGGTCGGCTGAACGTGGGCCTACTCATATAATATATAAGGAGAAATATATATAGGTATATATAAAGCAGAAATGGAAATCAACGAGATAGGGGAGTTTGGTCTGATCGATCGACTGACCAAGGGGCTTCCCATACACAATGCCTCTACCTTGATGGGGCCAGGCGACGATTGTGCGGTGATCGACAGTGGCGATAAGCTGACGCTCATCACCTCGCAACTCTTCATGGAGGGCGTCCAGTTTGACCTGACTTACATTGACATGGAGCACCTGGCCTACAAGGCGGTTATGGCGACGATCAGCAATGTCTTTGCCATGAACGGTACGCCGCGCCAACTGACTGTCAGCATCGGCCTGGGAAAACGGTTTAAGGTCGAGGACCTGGATGCTTTCTATCAGGGCTTGCAAAAGGCGTGCGACAAGTGGGGAGTTGATATTGTAGGTGGCGACACCACGTCTTCCTTCACAGGACTGGCCATTGCGCTGACTTGTGTCGGTGAGGTGGCCAAGGAGGAGGTGGTCTATCGTCGTGGAGCGAAGGAGACCGACCTCATCTGTGTCTCTGGAGACCTGGGGGCTGCCTACATGGGACTGCAGATCCTGGAGCGCGAGAAGTCTGTCTATTATCAGCAGGTGGACGAATACAACAAGGAGATGCGTCAGGCAAAGGCCGAAGGCGATCAGGCGAAGATTCAGGCTTTGCAAAACAATCGTGCGGCCATAGAGGGTTTTCAGCCCGACTTTGCGGGTAAGGAATACCTCATCGACAGACAGTTGAAGCCCGAGGCGCGTGGAGACGTCTTGCAACTGCTCCGTCAAGCTGGCGTCCGTCCCACGTCTATGACGGATGTCTCAGATGGACTGGCTGCGGAGCTTCGCCACCTCTGTGAGCAAAGCCATTGTGGCTGTCGTGTCTATGAGAAGAACATCCCCATCGACTACCAGACGGCGGCGGCTTGCGAGGAGTTTAATATGAATCTTACTACTGCCGCCTTGAGCGGAGGTGAGGATTATGAACTTCTGTTTACCGTCCCTATCGGAGATCATGAGAAGATAGAGTCTATGGAAGGCATTCGCCAGATCGGCTATATCACCAAGGAGCAGTTTAGTCGCTACCTGATCATGCGCGATGCCCAGGAGTTTGAACTTCGTTCCCAGGGCTGGGGAGAGGAGAAAAAGTAGGATCCGCATCCGCTCCTTTGGATACTAAGAAAGGTTTAGAAGATTTGCCCCTATTGGACTTATCCTGATAGGGGCTTGTCCTAATTCTCTTTTGTCTCTGATCATAGTAATACGCAAACGACCCATACAACGCTCGCAACGAGGAAGTCTTTCGGTTGACTTCTAATAGGTGCGAAGGTTGTATGGGTCGTTTCTGTTCTTTCCCTACAGGGCTATCGTGCTTTCAGATGTATCGTGAAGCTTCGTCTTGATCCGCCAGTTTCATGGAGGATCCATTTACTCCGGCAACCCCCATGTGGAATCCGATTACCCAGACAGCCCCATGTGGAATCCATTTACTCCGACAACCTCATAAAGGCTTGAGGCAGGTGTTCGATGAGGTCGCTGGCTATGAGGCTCTCTTTTCCCAACGCCTTGGCAGCCAAGTCGCCTGCCAGTCCATGGAGGTACATTCCCATCATGGCTGCGTCTGCGGGTTGGTAGCCTCGTGCGAGTAGGCCGAGGAGGATGCCGGTGAGCACGTCGCCGCTTCCTGCCGTCGCCATACCGCTATTGCCCGTCGTGTTGAAGATCACATGCCCGTCTGGCAGACAGAGCGCCGAATAGTGTCCCTTTAATATAATGTGCGCGTGAAGAGATTTGGCCATTTCGGAGCACCGTTGCAGTCGTTCGTAGTCGCTGCCTGGTGTTGCTCCGAGCAGACGGTCGAATTCGCGCGGATGGGGAGTCAAGATCATTCCCTTCGGCAACTGCTGCATCCAGGTGCGGTGGCCAGAGAGAATGTTCAGCGCGTCGGCATCAGCCACGATGGGACACTGTGTGCGTCTGATCTGCGTGATCATGGCGATGGCAGTCGTCTCCTGCTGACCCAGTCCTGGTCCGATTGCCAAGGCGTCGTAGTCGGTAGCGTCGATTGCTTCCGAGAATACGGCATTGTCCTCGTCGATGCGGAGCACTGCCTCAGGCACGCTGATCTGCATGATGGCGCTATTGAACCTCGGGGTAGCTACGCTGAGTTTGCCCACACCAGCCCGCATGCAAGCCCGTGAGGCGAGGATAGAGGCACCAGCCATACCGTAGCTACCAGCTACGAGGAGGGCGTGTCCCATCATCCCTTTGTTGACGAACTCGCCTCTGTGGCGGATGTGCGCACGGATCAGCGCCTCTTCTGCCAGCGCGTAGCGCGCGTCGGTCTGTTCCACATACTGCTGGCTCAGTCGGATGTCCAACACCCGTACGCGTCCGATAAACTGCTGGTTGTCGGCAAAGAAGAAGGAGAGTTTCTTCTGGTGGAGCGTCAGCGTCAGGTCGGCACGGATGATGTTGCTACGGACGTTGAACGTGTTGTCCTCTGCCATTAGTCCCGATGGCAGGTCGATGCTGACAACGGTGGCGGGGCATTGGTTGATATATTTCACCAGCGAGGCAAAACCGCCTGTGAGTGGCTTGTTGAGGCCTGAGCCAAACAGACCGTCGATGACGACTGTGCCTTTGGGTAGCTCGGGCGGGTCAAACTGTGTCGTCACTTCGGTGAGCTTCTTCGGGTGAATGTCGTCGCGAAGTCGCTGGAGGTTGGCCGCACAGTCGGGGGAGAGGTGCTTGGAGGTGTTGAAGAGGTAGATCTTCACATGATAGCCACGCTCCAGCAGCAGCCGCCCTACGGCCAGGGCGTCGCCTCCGTTGTTGCCCGGTCCGGCAAAGATGACTACTGGCGTGCGGTCGGTCCACTCTTCGGTGATGGCCATAGTGAGGACCTTCGCCGAACGCTCCATCAGGTCAATCGAGTTGATTTGATCCTTTTCTATCGTGTATTTGTCCAACTCATGGAGTTGGGTGCTTGTGAAAATCTTCATGACGATGCAAAATTACAAAAAAATGTCGTATTATAGGACCGTTGTTTGCTTTATTTTTCGTAATTTTGCGCAAAATAATCAACGCAATGTCATGAGCAGAGTAACAATCAAGGACAAAACCTTTGAGGTGTCCATCACCGAGGAGGAGATTCAGCAGCGCGTTCGTGCCGTAGCCGATCGCATCAACCACGATTTACAGGGTAAAAACCCCATCTTTTTGGCCGTTCTCAATGGCTCGTTTGTCTTTGCCGCGGACTTGGTGCGCTGCATCACTATTCCGAGCGAGGTCTCTTTCGTTCGCCTCCAGTCTTATGAGGCGACGGAATCTACGGGCGTCGTCAAGGAAGTTATAGGCTTGTCCGCTGATATCAAGGGACGCAACATCGTCATCGTGGAGGATATCGTCGATACGGGCCGCACCATGAAGCACATGGTGGAGGAATTGAAGAAGTATCAGCCCAACAGTATCCGTATCTGCACATTGCTGCTCAAGCCGGGCAAGCTCACCGTGCCTCTTGACGTGGAGTATGCAGCACTGCGTATCCCCAACGACTTCATCGTTGGTTATGGTCTCGACTACGATCAGCAGGGACGCGGCTTGCGTGACATCTACACATTGGTCGAAAAGTAAACCTTTGGCGGTCAGACCGGATTGAGCCATAGGCGTGGTCTGTTCCTCCCTCCTGCAGGTGTTTTGTGGGAGGAAGTGAGACTTGTGTGCTTTGGCCAATACGTTACGACTGCGCACATTTATTTATATATGAAGAATATCGTAATTTTTGGTGCACCTGGTGCTGGTAAGGGCACGCAGAGTGACAAACTGATTGAGAAGTACGGTCTGGGCCACATCTCCACGGGTGATGTGTTGCGTAGCGAGATCAAAAACGGAACGGAACTTGGCAAGACGGCCAAGGGCTATATCGACCAGGGTCAGTTGATTCCCGACGAACTGATGATCGATATCCTCGCCAGCGTCTATGACAGTTTTGGTGCCGACCACAAGGGAGTCATCTTTGATGGCTTCCCCCGCACCATCCCGCAGGCTGAGGCTTTGAAGAAGATGCTTGCCGAGCGCGGCCATGAGGTGGCAGCTATGATCGAGCTGTTCGTACCCGAGGATGAGCTGATGAAGCGTCTCTTGCTTCGCGGCCAACAGTCCGGACGCAGCGACGACAATGAGGAGACCATCAAGAAGCGTCTCAATGTCTATCATTCTCAGACCGCTCCCCTCATCGACTGGTATGAAAAGGAGGGCATCCACCGTCATGTGGAGGGTCTCGGCACTATCGACGAGATCTTTGGTCGCGTCTGCGAGGTGGTCGACAAACTGTAAACTCTCTTGTTCATATAAAGGAGTATGGGACCTTTGCCGAACGTGCGTGGGCCTCATACTCCTCCGTTTTCCACAACCCCTCTCCTCATTCCCTATTTTGAAAAGATAAGAAATGGAATCAAACTTCGTAGATTATGTGAAAATACGCTGTCGCTCGGGCAAGGGCGGCAAAGGATCCATGCACCTCAAGCATATCAAGTATAATCCCAATGGCGGCCCAGATGGTGGCGACGGTGGCAAGGGAGGCAGTATCTATCTCCGGGGCAACCACAACTATTGGACGTTGCTCCACTTGTGCTATCAGCGCCATATCTATGCGGAGCATGGAGGCAATGGAGGAAGGGATAAATGCCACGGCACCGATGGTAAGGACATTTACATCGACGTGCCCTGTGGTACGGTGGTCTATGATGCCGAGACAGGAAAGTATGTCTGTGATGTGACGCATGATGGCCAGACCGTGATGCTCCTGAAGGGAGGACGCGGTGGACTGGGCAACTTCCAGTTTCGCACCGCCACCAACCAGGCTCCGCGCTACGCACAGCCGGGTGAGCCTGCACAGGAGATGACGGTGATCATGGAGCTCAAACTCCTTGCCGATGTGGGCTTGGTCGGCTTCCCCAATGCAGGCAAATCCACGCTTCTCTCGGCTTTGTCGAGTGCAAAGCCGAAGATTGCCAACTATCCCTTCACCACGATGGAACCATCGCTGGGCATTGTGAGTTATCGTGACCACCAGAGCTTTGTGATGGCCGACATCCCGGGTATCATCGAGGGCGCCAGTGAGGGTAGGGGACTGGGTCTTCGCTTCCTGCGCCATATCGAGCGTAACTCCTTGTTGCTCTTCATGGTTCCTGGCGACACCGACGATATCAAGCGCGAATATGAGATCCTGTTGAACGAACTGGCCAACTTCAACCCCGAGATGCTGCAAAAACACCGCGTACTGGCTGTCACCAAGTGTGACCTGCTGGACGAGGAGTTGATGGAAATGCTGCGCGAGACCCTGCCGACCGATCTGCCTGTGGTGTTCATCTCTGCTGTGACAGGTTTCGGTATCAGCGAACTGAAGGATGTGTTGTGGCGTGAGCTCAATGCCGAGAGCAACAAGCTTCAGGAGATTACTGCTGAGGATACGCTCGTTCACCGCGATATCATCGCCTCGGAATACAAAGATGAGGAGTTTGATGCGGAGGAGGCTGCTGAGGCGGACGAGGACGACATCGAGCTCTTGGACGACTACGAGTATGTCGATTAGACCGTTTTACGAGGACACGGACATTGCCTTGGCCCGTTACGCCCTTGGCAAAGGTGTCCTTGCTTTCAGCACCATGCGTCCTGGCGGCGTGAGCCAGGGTTCCTATGCCTCGATGAATATCAATGCCTACTGTGGTGATAAGGCAGAACATATCGCCGAGAACCGCCGTAGGCTGGCGGGAGCCTTGGGAGTGGAGGTGGATCAAATACTGGTCCCCCACCAGGTGCATGGTACGGAGACACGGGTTGTCGATGCGCAGTTGCTGCGCAGTTCTTTCTCCGAGCGTGCTGCCCTCCTTGAGGGTGTGGACGCTTTGACGACCAATCAGCCCGGGGTCTGTATCGGTGTCTCCACTGCCGATTGTGTCCCTGTGCTCCTCTATGATCCCATCCATCAGGCCACTGCCGCAGTTCATGCTGGCTGGCGGGGCACCCAGCAGCGCATCATTGGCCATGTGCTGCACACGATGGCCACCCAATATCATACACAACCATCCGACTTGCGTGCCGTTATCGGGCCCGCCATTTCCCTTCATGCCTTCGAGGTGGGTGACGAGGTGTGGCAAGCCTTTGCTGAGGCTGGTTTTGACATGCGACTGATAGCGCGCAAAGAAGATAAGTGGCACATCAACTTGCCCTTATGCAACCGCTTGCAACTGCAGGACTTGGGGGTGCCGATGGAGCAAATCGCCGACTCCAATAGCTGCACTTACACGCAATGCGAGCAGTATTTCTCAGCCCGACGTCTGGGTATCCAGTCGGGGCGCGTCTATTCGGGAATTCTGCTGCGCCCTTGATTCTCGCCAGTAGGGGCAGTCAAGGGCGACTTTCTGTCTGCGTTCTTCCATAGATAGCGTGTCTTGTGCTCGGTATTTTGCGCATATCAAGATTTTTCGTACCTTTGCAGCATAATTGCAAAATGGTTGTAAAGGCACAAACAATGACAGAACAAGACAAGAAGAAGCAACGCGAAATAGAGGAGGACGCACGCATCGAGTATCATCATACGATGCCAATCCAGTTTCGCTTCACGGATGCTGACCGCTTTGGTCACGTCAACAACAGTGTTTATCTGCAGTATTATGACACCGCCAAGGTGGATTATTTCGAGAAGGTAGGAGCTGATATCTTCCACCGCGACCACGCCATGGTCATCGCCCACATCGAGTTCAACTTCCTTGGACAGGTCTATACGACGGATGACGTGGAGGTGCAGACGGCTATCACGCATATTGGTCGCCGCAGTATGAAACTCTCGCAACGACTCATCGACCGCAAGACGGGTGAGGTGAAGTGTGAGGGCTTCAGCATCATGGTGGCCTACGATTTGGAGAAAGGCGTCTCTACAGAGGTATGGCCGGAGTGGATTGAAGCACTCAACCGCTATGAGGGACGCGAGTTGAGATCAGAGGAGGAGAAATCATGAAACGGATGATGATGACTGCCCTTGCTTGGGCAACGGTTTCCTTGGCGGCTTTGGCACAGACCACGGTCTTCGGCGGCAACTACCGCATTCCCTCTATCCTGCGATTGGCCGATGGCAAAGTGGTGGCCTTTAGTGACTATCGCCCAGAAGGAGGCGATGTGGGACAGCGTGCCACCTTGCAAAACGATATTGTAGCCAAAGTCTTTGACAAGCGATGGGGAGAGGAGATGACCTTGCTGAAGGCAGGTAAGCACGACAACGGACGCTTGTTCAGTTTCGGCGATGCAGCGACGGCCTATGATGCACAGACGGGGCGGATTCTCCTGATGTGTGCCTATGGTGATGTGTGCTATTGGAATTCCACGCTCCGCGACCCCATTGGAGTTTATCGTGCCTATTTCCATTTGGATGGCAACACGATCGTCAAGGATAGTGCGCAGGAGGTGACGCGTGAGATCTATCCCCTGTTTCATGGCGCTGTGATGAAAACTTTCTTCACGAGTGGACGCATCTGTCAGAGCAGCCGCCCGCTGAGGCCGATGTGTCCTCAAAGGCTCTATGCTTCCTTGGCCAGCAATCTGGGAGCGATGGTGGTCTTCTCCGACGACTTCGGTCAGACCTGGGATATTCTTGGTGGCATGCAGGTGCAACCCGCACCCCAGGGTGACGAGGCGAAATTGGTGGAGTTGCCCAATGGCGATGTGTTGCTCAACTGTAGGGCGCGCGACGCAGACGGGCGCTACCTCAACATCTTCCACTACACCAATCCGTCAAGGGCTGAAGGAGCATGGGAGCAGCCCGTCTTGTCAGCCGATACGACCACGCTGGGTCTCTACGGAGCACGCTGCAATGGCGAGACGTTAGTTCTTCCTGTGCGTAGTGTGAGAACCGGAAAGCGCACCCACCTCATCCTACAGTCGCTTCCGTTTGGTACGGATCGTAGCAGGGTAGGCATCTATTACAAAGCGTGTGGCGAAGGCGTGCAGCAGGTCAGCGAACTGGCTACGGGATGGAGGCGCTTTGATGTGAGCAAGACTCATTCGGCCTATTCCACAATGGCCTTCAACGGACGCGACGGCATAGCGTTGCTCTACGAGGAAGACCTGACAGGCCCCAATCCCGACAATTACAACTACAATATCAAGTATGTTGACCTCCCGATAGCACAAATCACCTACGGCGAGTATCTCTACGACAACACACGAAAATAAACAATAAAAAAGCGACCGAAGACTCTTTCTCTTCGGTTGCTTTTTATAAAAAAATATCATTCTATTCCCAGTCTTTCGACCTTTGGAATGGAATGATACTCATCTCAAATGATGCGAAAGTCAGCTTCCGTGCGCTTTCGCGAAATGGAAAGCGCGCGGAATGCACTTTGATTACTTACGCAAGCCAAGAGCCTTGATGATAGCGCGGTAACGCTCGATGTCGCGCTCGTAGAGATAGTCGAGCAAAGCGCGACGCTTACCGACCAGCTGGGTCAGAGAGCGCGTGGTGACGAAGTCCTTGTGGTGCTTCTTCACATGCTCCGTGAGGTGCTTGATGCGGTAGGTGAAGAGGGCAATCTGGCTCTCAGCGGAACCCGTGTCCTCTGCTTTCTGGTCGTGACCGAACTGGGTAAAGATCTCTTGCTTCTTAGTTTTGTCTAAGTACATTTTGTTTTGATGATTAAATGAATGCACCATTACATCCTTCCCCCGCCTCGTAAGTCATCAATCTGTACGCAGCGGTGTCGAATGCATCGGACTTTCCGAAAGTGCGGGTGCAAAGTTACTACTTTTTTTCCATACAAGCACCTTTCTGGACGGAAAAATGCTCTAAGTCAGTTATATTTCGGATTATCTTCGTACCTTTGCACAGGATTTTCCATAACGACGATAGTTTTAAGGTAAAATGCAAGATATTCGTAACATTGCAGTCATTGCACATGTCGATCACGGCAAGACAACGTTGGTCGATAAGATGATGCTCGCGGGCAAACTCTTCCGCGATGGACAGGATAACAGCGGTGAAGTGCTCGACGCCAACGATCTGGAGCGAGAGCGCGGTATAACCATTCTGAGTAAGAACGTCAGTATCAACTGGAAAGGTGTGAAAATCAATATCCTCGACACGCCGGGTCACTCTGATTTCGGTGGAGAGGTGGAGCGCGTGCTCAATATGGCCGATGGTTGTCTGCTCCTCGTCGATGCCTTTGAGGGCCCGATGCCGCAGACCCGTTTCGTGCTTCAAAAGGCCCTGCAGATAGGTCTGAAGCCCATCGTGGTGGTCAACAAGGTGGACAAGCCCAACTGCCGCCCGGAGGAAGTCTATGAGATGGTCTTCGACCTGATGTGCGACCTCAATGCGACAGAGGACCAGTTGGACTTCCCCGTCGTCTATGGTTCGGCCAAGAATGGCTGGATGGGTCCAGATTTCAAAACCCCGACGGACAATATCGACTATTTGCTCGACAAGATTTTGGAAGTTATTCCGGCTCCACGCGTCCTTGAGGGTACGCCGCAGATGCTCATCACGTCGCTGGATTACTCCAGCTACACAGGACGTATTGCTGTGGGACGTGTCCACAGAGGTACGATTCGCAATGGCATGAACATCACCATCTGCCACCGCGATGGCACGCAGGAGAAAACAAAAATCAAGGAGTTGCACACCTTCGAGGGTATGGGTCACAAGAAGACCGATGCCGTCAGCTCGGGTGATATCTGTGCCGTCATTGGTTTGGAGCGTTTTGAGATTGGCGATACGATTTCTGATTTCGAACACCCTGAACCGCTTCCTCCTATTGCCGTCGATGAGCCGACCATGTCGATGCTCTTCACCATCAACGACTCTCCCTTCTTCGGTCGCGAGGGCAAGTTCTGCACTTCCCGCCATATCAACGATCGCTTGCAAAAGGAGCTTGAGAAGAATCTTGCCCTGCGTGTCAAGCCTCTTGAGGGTTCTACCGACAAGTGGATTGTTAGTGGTCGTGGCGTTCTCCATCTCAGCGTGCTTGTTGAGACCATGCGTCGTGAGGGCTACGAGTTGCAGGTAGGCCAGCCGCAAGTTATTTATAAGGAGATCGATGGCCAGAAGTGCGAGCCTATTGAGGAATTGACCATCAATGTGCCCAACGACTTCTCGTCAAAAATGATTGATATGGTGACGCGCAGAAAGGGCGACCTCTTGGGAATGGATACTGAGGGCGACCGTGTCAATATCACCTTCGAAATACCATCGCGTGGCATTATTGGCCTGCGTACCAATGTGCTCACGGCCAGCCAGGGAGAGGCCATCATGGCCCATCGCTTCAAGGATTACCAGCCGTACAAGGGAGAGATAGTCAGAAGAACCAACGGCTCGATGCTTGCCTTGGAGACTGGAACAGCCTACGCCTATGCTATCGACAAACTGCAAGACCGTGGTAGTTTCTTCATTGATCCGGGTGACGAAGTCTATGGCGGCGAGGTGGTTGGCGAGCATATCCACGAGAACGACCTTGTCATCAATGTGACAAAGGCCAAGCAGCTTACCAATGTGCGCGCAAGCGGTAGCGACGACAAGGCCCGCGTCATTCCGAAGGTGGAGATGAGCCTCGAGGAGTGTCTTGAGTATATCAAGGCGGATGAGTATGTCGAAGTGACTCCGAAGAGCATCCGTATGCGCAAGATCATCCTTGACCACTTGGAGCGCAAGCGTGCCAACAAGGAATAAGCAGAGCCGTAGATAAATGCAAAACAATGATGGGGAAACGGTGCTACAAGTGCGGTTTCCCCATTGTCATATTACGAATAGTGCAAGGTATCTCAGAGTTTTACTTATTAAATAAATAGTATATATGCTTGAGTATTTCATTTTTTTTTCGTAACTTAGTAGCGCAAAATGCAAAGCGAGTGGAACATGGCAAAAATAGTCAACAAATATCCCGTAGGAATACAGACATTTGAAGAAATCCGCGAGAAAAAATATCTCTATATAGATAAGACCCAATACATCGTGGATTTTAGAGAAAAAGGTATGAAGTTTATCTTTCTGAGTCGTCCAAGACGATTCGGCAAGTCGCTCTTTGCCTCTACCCTCCAAGCCTATTTCGAAGGAAGAAAAGAACTTTTCGATGGATTGGCCATTGCTGACTACGAGAAGGAATGGGTGAAGCATCCCGTGCTTCATTTCGACCTCAGCGGTGCCAAGCACATTGATGCAGACGCGTTGAATAGTTATCTTAATCTACAGCTTTTGCCCTATGAAGAACTTTATGGTAAGGGTGAAGGGGAAAACTATCCTAACGAAAGACTGGATGGAATCGTAAAGCGAGCTTATAAGCAGACAGGCGAAAAAGCAGTTGTCATCATTGATGAATACGACGCCCCTTTGCTGGATGTGGTGCATGAGAAGGAAAACCTGCAACCGCTTCGCCGCATCATGCAAAACTTCTACAGTCCGCTAAAGAAGCTCGACCCATACCTGGAGTTCACTTTCATCACGGGCATCACTAAGTTTTCGCAACTCAGCATCTTCAGCGAGCTCAACAACCTCGACAATATCAGTATGTTCGACCAGTATTCGGCCATCTGCGGCATCAGTATGACGGAGCTTACTACGCAGATGAAACTAGATGTTGAGGCATTGGGCGAAGCCCTTGGCATGACGTATGAGGAGTGCCTGAAAGAGCTGACGCGATTCTATGACGGCTATCATTTCAGCAAGAAATCAGAGGATGTCTTCAATCCCTTCAGCCTGGTGAAGGCGCTGAATGCGCGCGACATTGCTCCTTACTGGTTTGGCTCGGGTACGCCAACTTATCTGATCAAGACGTTGCAGAAATATCATGTCAACGTGATGGATATTGAGAAGAAGTCATGTGACGTGGATGACTTTGATGTTTCGCCCGAAATGATGACTTCAGCGCTCCCGCTGCTCTATCAGAGCGGCTACCTCACCATCAAAAAGTACAACCCGATGCTGCATCGTTATACGTTGGAGTATCCTAACCGGGAGGTGAAGATAGGCATGCTCAAAAGTCTTGCGCCCAACTATCTTTCGCCTATATCTCTGGACAACAACAGTCTGGTGGGTGATTTCCTGGAAAAGCTTTATGATGCAGATGTTGAGGGGGCGATGGCTCGCCTGAAGGCCTACCTTGCCAGTATCTCCAATCGTCTGAGCAACAAGAGCGAGCGCGATTTCCAGACCGTGTTCTATCTCGTCTTCAACCTGATGGGCGCCCACATGCGGGTCGAGGAGGATAGTGCGGTAGGCAGGGCCGACGCCGTGGTGTATATGTCCGATGCCGTCTTTGTTTTTGAGCTCAAGTATGATGGCTCTGCAGAGGAAGCAATCCGGCAGATAGACGAAAAGGGCTATTTGATTCCCTATTCTGCCGATGGCAAGCGCCTGTTCAAGATAGGTGTCAATTACGATAGTACCCAGCGCACGATCAGCGACTGGATAATCCGAGAAGACTAAGAACTCCGAAAGAGAAGGCCGTAAAGACCGGCTTTCTACTACAGTTTTTGGGTGGGAAACATTAGTAAAAGAACAATCTTTGTAGCATTTCAAAGGCTATTGCTTGATGATTAAAATTATATAAACATGGCAACGTGGCAACATACAGAAATAAATATTGATGGAAGACTTGTAAAAGCACAAGCCCCTATCATTGTATCTGCAAGTAGAAGCACTGATATTCCGGCTTTCTACGCTGACTGGTTTTTTAAGCGTCTTGAAATTGGCTATTCTGCATGGACTAATCCTTTTAACGGAGTGAAATCATACGTCTCCTACAACAACACACGCTTCATCGTGTTTTGGTCTAAGAATCCAAGACCACTGCTTGATCATCTTGATATGCTTGAAAAACGTAATATTAAGTGTTACATACAATATACCCTTAATGATTATGAGTCGGAAAAATTAGAGAAAGTTCCAACCTTGGAAAAGCGCATTGAAACTTTCAAACTTTTGGTAGACCGATTAGGGAAGGGTTCCGTTGTGTGGAGATTTGATCCCATGATTCTAACGGATGACATAACCATTGAAAATTTGTTATGCAAAGTAAGAAACATTGGAGACCAACTGAAAGGATATACGGAAAAGTTGGTGTTCAGTTATGCAGACATAGCCCTCTACAAAAAAGTGAAAGCTAATTTGGAGAAAAATGGCATTCCTTACCATGAATGGACAACTGAACAAATGGAAGAGTTTGCAGAGAAACTATCCATCATGAACAAAGAAAGAGATTGGAACTACTTGCTTGCCACATGCGGAGAAAAGATTGACATCCATAAATATGGTATAGAACACAATCGTTGTATTGATGGAGATTTAATAACTCGTCTTGCTTGGAAGGACAAGAAACTGATGGACTTTATGAAAATAAAGGTTGAAGACGTTCCTTCCCCATCATTGTTTGGAAAACCAGAATTACCCAATGGTGCAATACTATTGCCCAACAATCACTATTTTATCAGCAAGCATAAAAAAGACGCAGGACAACGACAATTTTGTCAATGCATGGCAGCAAAAGACATAGGAGAATATAACACATGTCCTCACCTGTGTGAGTATTGCTATGCCAATACTTCCAAAGAGATAGCAATTGGTAATTGGAAGAAACATCAAAACCGTCCATATGCGGAAACCATAACGGGTAAATAATCATGATGTCAGATTTTACAAGAGAATTCATATTCAGAAATGACATTTCCTTCATAGGAATGCGTAACACTGCCCGGTCATTCTTGCCGAAAGACCATATGGAGCAGGATAAGTTGTATCAGGACTTGAAACGTGGAAAAGACATACTTGATGATGAGATGCATCTGAATATGTATCTAATGTGCTTTGGCAAAATGCATAAAGCCAAGCTTGATGATGCTTTCGCTTGCTTGCCTGATGTTTCATCAATCTTTTCTGAAGGAATCGAGATTTATGATTGGGGGTGTGGTCAAGGAACCGCATCTATTTGTTTACTTGACTTTCTTCGTTCAAGGAATATAGCGCACAATATTGTCGCAGTCAATTTGATAGATCCTTCTATTCCCGCTACACTAAGGGCAAGGGAAGTCTTATCTTGCTATGAAGACATAAGAGTTAATGTTGTCAATAAGGCCTTTGATGATTTGACCGAGCAAGATTTTGTTCGTTCTAATCACAGAAAGTTGCATTTATTTAGCAATATTCTTGATGTGGATGCTTTTGACTTGGCACAATTCATCCATTTTTTCCAAAAGTCATTTTTCGGTTCTAATTACTTTATCTGCGTGGGGCCTTATTATTTCAATAATAAACGCGTGGATGAATTTATTGCGGCAACTGATCCTGATGATATGTATGCAACATTCAACAGGGAACGTGGTATGTGGCAAAAAGATTGGACAATTTCACTTCGTGTTTTCTTTAAGGAGTTCAATCGAATTGAAAGCATTCTGGATATTCGCAAACGTATTGAGGATTTTCACAAGAATGACCAGTTCTTTGCCGGATATATTCTTGATTCAGTTGCCGAGGAATATGCAAAGTCAGATATTGAAAAAGAAACGGAAGAACTTTTCAAATCACTTTCTGCATTTGATGTCAAATCAAACAAATCACTTGAAATCGTCAAGAATTGTGATTCAAAACTAGCGGTTCTCGCTAATATTGTGTCGCGTGGCTTACCAACAATAGCTCCTGTTGAAATTGAAAATATCTTTTCTGATATTTTTGATATTTCAACAAAGCCACTGGCAAATGAAGTAATCAGCTTCAAGTCTAAACATAAAATATCCAAGACGGAGATTAATGAGGCACTTCATGTGGTTGACCCACGTTTTGACGTGGATTTTTACAATGGTGACATGCTTGAAAGTCAGTTTGAAAAAAACTTTATTGAAAAGTATCTGAACAAAACTGATAGTCAATATCTGATTCAACTTCTTGAGCCACAACGTCCTCTTTCTACAATTGTAAATATTCCAAACAAGAGATTCAGTAGAGACCAAAGGGTTGATTTTTCCTTTGAAATGCCTTATGGAGAAACAAAAACAGGGTTTATATTTGAATTAGACGGTGTTCCGTATCACTCAAATATCTTCCAAAAACTGCGCGATGAGAGCAGAGACCAGTTGGCATTCGATAGCGGTTGGGACACCTATCGCTTAGAAGAGTTGAAGGACTATTCGTTTTTGCAGAATTGGGAACAAGAGGCTTCGTTGAACAAGTATCTTACAACAATAAAGCGCAATAGTCAAAAACACATTACAGGCAAGTGGAAAGATACACTTCAGATAGTCCTTTCGCCTCTTGCAATAGCTCGTATTGAGAGAACTCTCTTGCAAGCATTGTTGTCTGGTGCCGTTAATTTAGCATCAGAAAAGTGGAATATATTGGTAATAGAGCGTGATGTACCTTGCGCTGCTATTGCAATAGACCTTCTCAAAAAGTCTTTTAAGAAAATTTCGGCTATGGACGGTTCTAATAAGGAACTGCCCCCAATAAGTCTTACCATTGTTTCAACCAAGGAATTTGCCGATTCCAAACTTCATATGAAGAATGCTGTTGAAACGTCTGTTCCCGATAAGGACTTTGACATTTGCATTGACATCTCTATGCTGTTGCGTGATAATATAGATGCGTTACCGCTCAAAGTTAAGGCAAACGCTGTGTATATTATACGTTCTTCACATTACAAAAAGAAAGAGAGAACCATATGTTCTGCTGAGAATATCATATATCCTCCTTTTGTTAAAAAGAACGCCACGGGAACGTATGTTGCCGTTAAGTGTAGAGAAAAATTACTCACTTACTTCTTACAGAACATATTTAGGAAGCCGTCCTTCCGTCATGGTCAGTTGCCGATACTAAGTCGGTCTTTGTCAGATAAAACAACAATTGGGCTCCTACCTACAGGCGGAGGAAAATCATTGACTTATCAATTATCCTCTATACTGCAACCTGGAGTCACAATTGTCGTTGACCCACTTGTTTCCTTGATGGTTGACCAAGTTCGTGGATTGCATGCATTAAGGATTGACGCAAGTGATTGTGTCAATAGTGGTATGGATGCAAAAATGAAAGCAAAGAAGCTAAACATGCTACAAAATGGCTCGCTTCAATTTATGCTTCTTTCACCTGAAAGGTATATGATGGAGAATTTCCGCGATAGCCTAATCTCCATGACAGAGAAGAACCAAATATTTTTCGCTTATGGCGTTATAGATGAAGTTCACTGCGTATCTGAATGGGGGCATGACTTCCGTCCTTCATATTTGCATCTTGGACGCAATATGATAAACTTTATGCGCACAAAAACAGGTCGTCCATTGTCTGTTATCGGATTAACTGCCACTGCGTCATTTGATGTTCTTGCAGATGTTGAACGAGAGCTAACGTTAGGTGGCAATCTTACCATTGACAGTGAAACTATCGTCCGTTCTGAGGACGATTCGCGTCCTGAATTAACATATCGCATCATCAATGTTGAGTCTGATTTTGAGCCGCTAAGAGAAGAACACAATCAACATCTGTTGAAAGCGCAATCAGAATGGGATTTGAAGGACATCGTTGCAGAATCAAAAAGACGAAAGATGCATGAACTGCTAAAACAAATTCCTAATGATATTCAACTATATAACACGGGTGATGAGAACAAAGAATGTCATTTAACGGATTATGTTGCTTCACAATTCTATGATGCCGATAACAATGGAAAATTTCATAATGCAGGTATCGTATTCTGTCCTCATGCCCATGGTACATTTGGCGTAGAGGACAATGAATGGGGAACTCATCAAGGAATATCAACAGATTTGGAGGCTGAATGCGGAGCTTCATTGAAAATTGGCACCTTTGTTGGTGGTGACAAGCCTTCAGGCGACATGAGTAGATTCAATGAAAATGATTTGAACCTTATGGTCGCGACCAAAGCATTTGGCATGGGAATAGACAAGCCAAATGTGCGGTTTACAATCAATTTCAATCACCCTTCTTCTATTGAAAGTTTTGTACAAGAAGCAGGACGTGCTGGTCGTGACAAAAAACATGCTATAGCATATATCTTGTATGACTCTTCAGAATTCATACATCTTACCACTGATAAAGTAAACGATCTTCGTGTCGCAATACTTAAAACTTTGAATGTAGACCCTATATGGTTGGAGTCTTATGTAAATAAATTTGTGCTGCGCTCTGATTTCATTGCGTTATGCAATGATAATAATTGTGGCAAAGACGTTTCACAGCAGCTCATGACTATATGCAAGGAAAAAGGATTCATAGAAAGTGTGGACAAGGACATTGTTCTATGGTTTCACAATAACTCCTTTCGCGGCTTGTACAAAGAGAAAGTTATTCTTATAGAATTGACAGACAGGATTCTCAATGTCAAGCCAACTCAACTTCAGAAGGTTCAAGGATTACTCATTGATGAAACCGGTAATGATGATGTTTTGCTGAAACTTGACCTCAACAAAAATGCGGTTAAAATTCTGTCTAAGGAAAACGTTCAGAATCAATATGGTTATGTTTTTCTAGACCATCTTACCCCAATATTTAAATTCATCCATTTCAAACTTGCAGAATGTCAGCATATCAGCAAGACATTAATAAAGCTTCTCCGTGGCTTTAACGATCATTCGGCACATGCACTTCTCCATCCTTTAGAAGGCGTGGACAATTCAGAAGAAGGCATTTATAGTGCTATGTCGAAAGCCAATGCCGATGGCTATGTATACGTGACAGTTTCATGGGAGAATCAAGTTCAACAGGACTTTGAACAGTTTGAGGAGTCCATCAGGACAGAGATATCAAAGATCGCACATGAACAAGGGTGGTTTGACCTTTGCGAGGATAGATATGGAAAGTTTAAACTCAACTTGGTGGGTGACTTCGATGAGTTAATTGCTCAAATAAGTAAATGTTCTGGTGATGCAAGATGGCTTAGATATCATGCTGCAAATAATATATACAGCAGACTAAGACAATTATTCTGCAAAAAACGTGACAAAGATGACACCGACAAGGCAATCTATCGTTTATGCTGCATTGGTTTGGTTGAAGATGTTACCATTGATTACTTGTCACAAACATACGAATTGAAAATTCGCAAGAGATCAGAGGAAGAGTTTAAACATTTCATGCTTGATTTCTTCTTGAAATACTATTCTTTTGAACAAGCCAGTAAAAAGGTTGAGCAGATAGACGAACAAAAAGGGCGCAATTACCTTGACAAATGCTTAGGATTCCTTACAGCATTTGTATATGACAATCTGGAAAAGAAGCGATTTCGCGCTATTGAAGACATGCGCATTGCTTGCGAGGACAGTATCATCCATCAAGAGGCCGAACATAATGACAAATGGCTGAAAGAGTTTATCCACTTGTATTTCAATTCAAAATATGCGAGGCATGATTACGAGGTCAATGGTGAATGCTATTCTCTTTCCAAAGACACAGATGAGAATGGAAAAGAAGATTTCGATACTGTACTAAAATACATTGAAGTTGTCTCAATAGACAACTCTGGAAGCGAAGTAGACAATCTGAAACATCTTTATGGTGCTACATTGCTATGCTTAAGGGCGCATCCCGACAATGCATCTCTTCTTTTACTACTCACTTATTGTATTGCTTTTTTAGGTGCTGGAAGTAATGACACACTAAAGAGCAATGCATTGAATGGCTATATTGACGGATTTATGTCATTATACGAAAGAGAAAAAAGCGAAATATGGAAGCATGTAGACCGATTTAATGATCTTCTTGCTCTCAAAGCTAAAGAAGATTTCATCAAAGTGGATCTTATTAAAAACGGCAAAGAAGCATTAATGCTTTTTATCCACGAGAAGAAATTTAATTATTTCACAGAAAAATACGTAAAAACAGGCAACGATAAAGATAATAATAGAAATAACGATAAAAACAAATAAACATGGCATACGATATTAATGCGGCTTTAGAACGCCTTGAAAACAACCTTGCTGAAGTTGAGTCAGCCAAGAAACAGGTTGAAAAGACAATTGCTACAAGCGAAAGTTTGCAACAAATCATTGGGAGATACACAAATACTCTCAATGCTATGGGAAAAGATATCTCTTCATTTATTGAAGAGATACGCAATTTTCAAGATATCAATACGTCTGAACTTAGTTCAATTGTTGATGCTCTTAAAACATCTTGTGAATGCGCAATAAATAAATTCAATGCAAATGTCAAGATTGCAATTAAAAACTATAATAAAAAGTTTGCGGAAACAATAGTATATTTCGGTTCCGAGAACGAGAAACTACGTATTCAAGTTAATAAACTGAATTCTCTTCAAAAGGTTCTGAACGATGCAACAAAAGAGTTGAATGAAATAGGAAAGAAGGTTGATATCCTTGCAGCAGAATCGAAGAATTCGCAAGGCAAACAAGACAAAATGCTTGCAAGTATCAAGTCCGAGATTGAAGCATTACCATCTTCTGTAAAATCACACGCAGAAGTAATTGTGTCTGAGGTAAAGAACCGTACTTTAGATTTAAAGGCTAAGTCTGAAGAAATCATCGGAGATGTTTCCAAGGCAATTCAGACACTTGATAATCAAACTTCTGTACTAACAGAAACGAAAGGGCTTTGTAATGGCATAAAGACTGATTTGGAGAACTTGAAAGGTTCTATAGATTGCCAATTTGAATCTATGAAAAGGGCCATAAATACAAACCGATGGATTGTAATCATCGGTTTATTAGCGCTCATCGTTTTGCATTTTATAAAATTCTAACAACAACACAACCATGAATAATATTAAGTACGGTTTGGCAAATGCTTGATGCAGAACTCATAATAAAACATTTAGATAATAGCTTTGCCTATGACTCACAATGGATATTGTGCTGAAAACGGAGGATATCCACCCACCCAAAACGGGGATATCCGTTCACTTATCCAGCTCTTTAGGCGAAAGGAATTGCAAAACGAGACTTTTCTCTAGGATACCGAACCGATATCATTTCATCTACAGTCCTTCAAGCTATTCCTCGTCGAAGTGCTTTACACATGCCTCATAAACGTATTGAACAGGCAACATGGTGCCGATGAGGAAGTTAGGGGATTGTTTGAGTTCAGAGAGCCCACGGTGGCAATAGAACTTACGCTCATTGTCTATGAACAATCGGCATCACAGGGCGGGCCCGCCCTGTGATGCCCTGTCACCGTTTTAACGTTTAATGTTTTCGAAAACAGTTACGCGCTGCCGCGGATGTCCCCACGGAAACATCAAACTGCACCTTCATTTGCCGAACATCTTTATTATTTCAGCCTCAGTCATTCTCGTAGTTGGAAATTTTGTGGCAAGTTCATGGTCCATCGCCTTGCCTTCTTTATACATGGATGCAACAGCATCAGCAAAGCCATAGCCGCTTCCGTCAGACCATTTTACACATTGCTGAAGCCGCTTGTCGAATTTCTCCCACAGACCGTTTACGGCAATATACTTGACAGTCTTGTCAAAGTTGCTTTCAACGGAGTCGTAGTATTGCTCCCACATATCACCATAGTCGTAGGTGAACTGGGTAGCCCATTCCATATACGACACCATCAGTTCCGCAAGGGCCTCAGCAGACGGCTTGAGTTTCTTAAAGTCCGCCACGGCCTTTCTGCACACAGAAAAGCGTGTCTTCGGTTCTCGTCGTTTCTTGGGATAGAATTCCTCACAGATGATACTCTTGTACTCTTCGAGTTTTTCATTCTCGTCTGGACAAGCATAGTACTCCAAGTATTCCTTGGCTTCCTTTCGGGCGGAATACAGTTCAAGCACCATTTCTATGATTTCAGCCTTCGTCATAGACTGGAGCAGCTTCTTTATTGTCGTTTTTGACATAGCAATCCGTTCTTATCCTTTTTTCGTATCGTTTTCTTTTTCCTCACTAAACGCCTTTATCTCGTCAGTAAGGACTTTCTGTAATTTCTCTTTAGGTACTATCAACTGATAATCCGCCACTCCGATAGGCTTACCCATATCTTCAAGTGCGATTTCCACCTCCACACGGTCTTTCTCCGCACAAAGTATGATTCCTATGGAACGGTTATCTGCTCGTGCCAATGCCTGGGTCTCATACATTTTGAGTTTGATGGCATTGAGAAGCAAGTCGCGATTCCAGCCTTTGGTTACGGTTTCCTGCGCATAATAGAGCGTAGCTTCATCATTCAGTCCCTTGCTCAACAACAGCATGTTGTGTGACCACGGCAAAAGTGCTACGCTGCGTAGCACTTTCTCATCATGCCCAGCATAACGCTCATAGAATTTCTTCATATACCACAGATTTCGAGGAGAAACGCCCATCTTTGGATAGCGTTCTTTCAGGTCTGCTGACAACCGTTTTACAACGCTATCACCATACCCACTTTCAATCTTGCGCTCATGAAGCATTTGACAAAGCTTTGGTTATCTATTTTATGCAAATGATCCTAAGGCTATCTATCGTTTGGTCCAAGGACTCTTTATACAAAAGGCCCTCAATGTATTCGGCCGGAATGGATGAATACCCATATTTCGCTCCAAGTACGGCACACGCCACTGCCGCATTGGTATCAGCATCGCCTCCCGCATTCACCACAGCAAGGAGCCCCTCTACAAATGAAGCAGCATGCCAGTAAGCCCAAAGAGCCACGGACAATGTGACTAAAGTATAGCCCATGTGGTCATAATCTACCAAATCCTTGACATCGGATTCATCCCACGCTTTGTCCACATAGTCGCAGATCTCTACATCATACGACAGTGCCAAACTTCTTATTTGAAGAAATGTCGGAGGCTGCATACCATAAACCAATGCGTGTATAAGTTCGGACACTATCACGCACGAACCGACACATCTAGGATCGTAATGGGTGAGCCGACAGATCTGCTCTGCACAAGTCCTGACTTCCTTCGGGAAAAGTCCAACGACAGATGTACGCATCAAGCCACCATTAGCCGCAGATTGGTAATTGCTCATCTTCCAAATCATGTAAGAGACCTCAAACGGCTTCTCCGTATAGTCTCTCGCCATCAAGACCTTATAGGTATGCTCACCAATACCCATAGGGATGCCGTCGGCCCATTTCTTGAAGTGCTGGGCAATATTTCTAAAATTGACACCTTGGTCCTCTATGACTGCGTCAGCAATGCACAGCATCATGTCTGTATCATCAGTCCAATCGCCAATTTTCCATCGCTTCCGATGTCTGTCCTGGTATATCTGCTTATAGTGTTGTAGTCCATGAGGATATTTCCAAGCAATATCCTCATCTATCATGAATTCCGTTCCCAATCCGAGCGCGTCACCTATGGCTTGACCATAAAGGCAACCTCTAAATCTGTCAATCGTTCTCTGCTCCATAGCCGTATGAATCTAAATGTCGACATAGTTGATGAAAGCGAGTCCCACCGTGAAGCTTTTTGCTTTCATTGCCTTTTTCTTATTGTAATGAAGTTGGATGGCATTGAAGCCGTTGTCGACACTTTTCCTATTTACCAATGCAAAGATACTTATAAATACTGAAACATGGCTTCTTGATCAAAAAAACTTTGAAAGAAGCGAGATTCTCGGCTTTTATTTGTACCTTCGCCCTGCGATTCAGGATTTCACGGTGTTTGCTTTCACGACACCAAGGCATGTGAATTACCGGATAGGATCATGTTCAGAGCAATCATTTGCTGCCCAGACAGGCATAGGAAAGGCCTGATGGTAGAGTTTAGGTAACAAGGATAATAAAATGAAAATAAAGAATCTATTTTTGCTGGCATCCCTGGTCATGGTGATGCCAACGACAGCGCAAACTCCTCAGGAGGATTTCAAACGAGACATCACGCTCTCGGGTAGCAACTATGTGGCTTATCGTGGCCCGCAGAAGGAACTGACTCCTGCGCCCAAGGGATATAAGCCCTTCTATCTGAGCCACTATGGTCGCCATGGCTCCCGCTATATGATTGGCAAGGAGGCTTACGACGTGCCTTACTTTGCTCTGCTGAAGGCGAAGCAGGAGGGCAAGCTCACGGCCAAGGGCGAAGAGACACTGGCAAAGGTGAAATTGCTTCGCGAGGAGGCAAGAGGACGCGACGGCGAGCTGACTCCGCTCGGAGCACTTCAGCACCAGGGGATAACCAAGCGAATGATGGAAAGATTTCCTGAGATCTTTGCTGGCGAGACCAATATTGAGGCACGAAGTACGGTAGTGATCCGATGCATCCTCTCCATGGAGAACGGTTTGCAGCAGATGCTCCGCATGAATCCGAAGCTCCATATCTTCCATGATGCCAGCGAGCACGACATGTACTATATGAATCATGGCGACAGATATCTTGACAGCCTGAAAAACTCTGTGGGCAGAAGGGTTGCGCAGGAGGAGTTTCTCAAGAAGCACGCCTGCTACAGCCGCGTGATGCAGGAGCTTTTCAACGACCCTGCGTGGGTGAGACAGAACATCGACCAGAGTGATCTGAACAGAAAACTATACGAGATGGCCAGTTCCATCCAGGGCACGGAGTTGAGGGGCAAGGTCTCTCTGTATGATCTCTTCAACGAGGAAGAATTGTATCAGAATTGGGTTGCCTCCAACGCCTGGTGGCAAATGAGCTTCGGCTATTCTCCCTATACGGGCAATGTTCAGCCTTTCTCTCAGCGCAACCTTCTGATGGATATAATCGAGAAGGCTGACAGCTGCATCGCCCTCCAGCACCCTGGAGCCACCCTGCGATATGGTCACGACTCAATGGTCACTCCGCTCACCTGCCTTTTGGACCTGAACGGTTATGGCGAGGAGATCAAGGACCCAGAGAGAATCTCCTCTCAATGGTTTGACTACAAGATCACCCCGATGGCCACCAACCTTCAGTTTGTGTTCTATCGCAACAAGGCGAACGACATTCTGGTGAAGGTCTTGCTTTGCGAGGACGAGGCTACGCTCCCCATCAAGAGCGACGTGGAGCCTTACTACCACTGGAACGACTTCAAGGCTTATTGTCTGGAGAAACTGAAGGAGTATAAGAATTAAGCGGCTTAAAAACAAGCGGCTTAAGAAATAAAAGAGAGAAGCCTTTGGCTCGTTTGCCATAAGTAGTAGTCATACTACCGACATGGAAAACTGGCCAAAGGCTTCTTTCTAAAAGACTAAAAACCAAGCACGCACCGGCGCCCCGCCCAGGAGACGAACTGTCGCCCGGCGCTTAGGCATACGAATGCATACCCGTCATGAAATAGTTGACACCGAAGTAGGTGATGACGACGGCCAGGAAGGCTGCCAAGACATAGGCATGATAGCGTCGAGGACGGCCCGCCTTGACGATCGGCGTCTGGTGGAGAGGGACTGCGTAGATCATCAGCAGGATGAGGGCCCAGGTCTCTTTGGGGTCCCATGACCAATAGGCTCCCCACGACACATTGGCCCATACGGCACCGACAAAAATGCCAATGGCCAGCAGGGCGACCGCCGGATAGAGCAGGAAGCGCGAGAGAGCCGTGAGGCGCGTCAGCAGATCTCCGTCCTTCAGCAGCAGACAGCGCAGGGCGATCAGCGCTATAAGGGCAAAGAGGGCATAGGAGAGCATGACCACGGCCACATGGATGGACAAGAGCGGCGACTGGAGTACGGGCATCAGCTGGGTGATCTGAGGACTACCCACAGCTATCATCGACACCAGCAGGCAGAGGGTGGAGACAAGCGTGCCCAAAACCTTGAGGATCGGCATCCTCCTGGCCATCAGGAGGGACAGAAGGAGGGTGGCCCACGACATGAACAGCATGGTCTCGAAGCCGTTGCTCAAAGGGATGTGACCGCTGATGTACCAGCGAAGGGCGAGAAGCAGGGTGAGATACAGGGCGAGGAGTGCGCAGAACAAGGTATGGAGACGGCTCAGCCACTTGGCCTCCTTGCCACAAAAGGCGATGATGCAGAACAACAGGCTCAGGGCAAGGCTGAAGAAGACCACAGCGCGCTGGGACTGCAAGGTGTTGTAGAGCACCTCGGCTTTGAGAGAGAAAGGAGAGGGCAGTACCTGGCCGGCTTTCTCCTTCTGGAAGAGTTTGATCTTGGCAATCATGGTCTTTGCGCCATCGACATCGTTGGCCAAGATCGACTTGACGAGATAGTCCATGGCGTGATTGACAAACTGAAACTCTGCCTCGGGAATGCCTCTCGGGAGTTGCGTGCTACCTGGGGTGTACCATTTCAGCCCACCCTGAGAAGGGAGCGGAAAGAGATGGAGCATCTCACCATTGTAGAACATCGTGACGACCTGCACCTTCTCGTCCACCTCGCGAAGGGCCTTGCGCTGCGCATCGGAGAGCGTACTGTCCCCTACCCTGTCCTTGAGTTTATACTCATGCTGCGAGGTATAGAAATCGTTGACCGAAGCCCACTCGCCCTCTATGCCAAGCAGCTTCTGCACCTCCTGGCTCTTCACCCGAATGATTGGTTGCGCCTCCCATTCCGTATAGAATATCATCCAGCTCAGGAAGATCTCATTGGCAGAGAGGCCCTCCCAGGTGCTCTTGCCACACAATTTGGTGACAAACTCCGTAGCGGCAGTATTCAGCGGACAGATGCGGCCGTTGTAGAGCACAGCGACACGCCCCATCGCGTCGGCTACTTCGCTGTTGACAGGTGTGACGGAAGGTTTGGCTACCGCGGAGGAGGTGGAGAGAAGGAAGAAAAACAGGACCACGGCTCCCTTGGTAGCGACGCGATAGAGCTGGCGGATCCGCGTATGGCGCGAGACCATCGTCCATAGCAGTGCGACGAGCAACAGCAGATAGCCCATGTAGGTCACGGCAATGCCGTAGGGATCATAGGACACGAGCAGCGTCGTGCCACGGAGGTCGGCGTCGTAGGACGACTGATAGAAGCGGTAGCCAGCGACCTGGCCGATATGGTTCATGGAGACTGCCAAGTGCTCAGTCTTGTCCTCTTGCTCCGCCACGATGTCAGACTGATAGTCCATGATGGCATTGGTGCCGGGATAGTAGTGGACCTTGAAATCGGAGAGGGTCAAGGAGAACGGGAGGTCGGTTGCTGCCCCATGCTGGTCCACATAGCTCGCCACACTGGCTCCTTGCTGCAGATGGATGGTGCCATCATGGGAAAAGAGATGGGTGACGAAGGCTCCCATGAGTATGAGCAACAAGGCAAGGTGGAGCAACAGCACGGCCATGCGCTTATGCAACCGGGCTTTGACGATGTAATATACGGACAGGAGGGCAAGTAGCACCCATAGTGCCACGAACCACCCCGTGCCATAGATGTGCTCCTTGGCGAAGCCGACGCCTTGGAGCTTTTCCACAATAGTGGCAATCCCCATACACACCAAGAGAAGTGTGTACAGGGAAGCCATAAAATAATTGATCAATCTATTATTCACGTTGGATTACGCTATTGTATCAAACGGACTCGATGAAGAAGACGATCTGGTCGCGCTGCGTCTTGGAGAGTGCGCGGAACTTTTTGACACATTCATAGGCATCGCTCTTGCCGCCCTCAGCGGTGCAGCCATGCCACATAATGGCCTCGATGACGTTGCGTGCACGACAGTCGTGCAAGCGCTCCGTACCCGATCCACACTTGCTGGCCAGTCCACGTCCCCAGAGAGGTGTGGTGCGACACCAGCCTGTGCGGATATCGTTCTTCATGAAGAGACGGTGCTGCACCATGTCGGTGTAGGGCCATATCTTCTGATAGGGATAGCGGGGCATGTCGGCATTGGAGAAGAGGCGGTTCGGGTCGCGAATCTCGTCGCTTCCCGTGGTCCATGACGGGCGGTGACAGTTGGCACAGCCGATCTGGGAGAAGAGGGCCTTGCCCGCCTTGAAGTCTTCTGTAGTAGTGTTGCGGGCCGCAGGCACAGCCAGTCCGCGATGCCAGATCATGAGGTTCTTGTACTGCTCCTGCGTCATCTCGGCATCCAACTTCTTGCTGGTCAGATAGGCCTTGATGTCGCTTGCCAAGTCGCCCGTATGCCACTCCGGATGTTTCTTCTCCGGGTCGATGCGGTTGATATACTCCGTGAAGCCAGCCTGGACCTCAGGGTCCTGCGAGGACTTCTCGGCATAATACTTGCCAGCAAGGTCGAGATAGTGGTAGCGGCGGTCAGGACGCGTCACATTGGTGATGTTCCAAATGGCATTGGCGCCAGCACCGTCGAGCACAGGACCACGACTCATGGCATAGGTGAAGCGGCGCACATACTTCGTACCATCGCCTTGCAAGCTGTTGCTGTAGTAGCTCTTCCACGTATTGGCGGCCTGATCCCACATGGCGGGGTTGAGCGTGACGTAAGGCGACTCAGCCTGCCATTGCGCCGTGATGTCTTCGTCGGTAATGGCATCGAGCAAGCCCGTGCCATAGATGCCGATGGTGGACTCTAGACGGATGGCGATATTGTCGTCATACTCCGAGGCAGAAATCTCCACATCCTTGCCATTGCGCTGCACATAAACGGGGGCGTAGTAGGCAGAAGCAGGGATCGTCACATCGGGATAAGTGAGGTCGTAGGTCTCACCATCGTCAAACTTGTTGCCCCACTCGTCCGTGTAGTGCTTCCAGGCTATCTGAATCTGCGATTCGTCGATCGGGGCCTTGAAAGGCTTCACGGCCGCGGTCTGAGGCATACCAGCCACCGAGCGGATGTAGGCATTGGTCTGCTTGTCGTAGATGACGAGGAGGTAGCCATTGCGCTCCTGCGTGGCCGAATAGGCATTTTGGCGCGCACCATGTCCGTAGCCTGGGTGGCAGTAGTTGCATCCAGGGCGCACGTACACCGGACCCAAGCCGCGGAAGGCACCCGTGGTGTTGGTATTGAAGTCTTTCTCGAAAAGGTACTCACCCTCGTTGAAGGCAGTCACCATACCCGCGTTCTCCACAGCCAGGGAAGGCTGCTTGTAGGCGGTGGAGGAGTTGTTGGTCGTGGTGCCCAACTGACCTCCGGTGAAGTAATCTTCCGGATAGTCTATCTTGGTTCCATCGCCAATCTCCCACGAAAGGGCATCGGACGTATCGTCGGAGCAAGAGGCGATAGCCATGGCACCCAGCAGGAGGCAGAGATAATGGTTATATCTTAATTTCATGTATCTTATTTCTTGATGTTCTTGATGTTCTTGTAGAGGATCTCTGCCTGGTCGCAGAGGGCCGTATAGGTCTTGACGATGACGTTATCGACGTAGTTGGCGTTGATTACCTTGCACTGCGCCTCCACGGCCTGGTTGCCGGCATAGGTCTTGAGCGTAGCGCCCAATGCCTCCAGCGAGCCGTCCAACTCTTCCAGAGCATCGATGGCCTTCTTGGCAGAGGCGTCGGTATAGTTGAGGGCAAACGGACTCTTCATGGCCTTGATGCTACTGAGGGCCGCATCCATCTTGCTCTGCACGGTCTGTGCCTGGGTTTTGAGGGTGGCGTTGCCCGCATTGAGGCAGAAGTAGATGAGCGACTTGTCGTTGGGCGTGGTGGCATCGACTGCTCCATACAGGGCACTCTTGCAACCGGCTATGTTGTCATAGAAATCCACGATGCTGTTGTAGGCGTATGGCGACTCGATGTAGGAATCGTCCTGGCCCGACCATGGCAGACCGATCTTCGAGCCTGCCACCTCGCCGATGATGTCGCGCGCACCTTCGATGATCTGGATGGTGGCGTCGAGGTTGCTGGAATAATCGGTTGAGGGAGTGTTCTTGAACAGACCGCCGAAGTCCTTGTAACTGAGTCCCTCGCTGCTCACATTGCCATCGTCCTGCAACTTGTTGTGGGTCTTCAGATAGTTGAGAGTCTCATTGTATCGGGTGCCACTCTTGGCTCCCTCCCACGTGGTCTGCAGCACACAAGTGGCCTGATAGAGGTCCTTGGCCACGGCGCACACATACTGATACTCCAGGTCGGTGAGCTGACTGATGTCGCGCGGATTGCCCTGACGGAAGAGCACATACTCAATACCGTGATAGCCCAGCAAGCCCGAGTTGAGGAGTCGGACTTTGTTCTCGATATCCGACATGATGCTTTGGTCGCGCAGCACATTGGCAAGGGCGGCTTGATCTACAGGCCAGGTGTCGGTATGCGGATCGATGGAGTATTCGTCAGCAGCACCAAAGAGGAAAGCCTCCGACTTCTCCCAGTGGGCACGGGCCACGCGCCATTGCTTGCAAGCCGCATTAAGCGCCTCCTGACTACCTGTCACCACTTCGGTCTTCACGTCGTCCTCTGAGGAGCAAGAGGCCATGAAGCCACATGCTCCAATGCCCAGCATGAGGGCAAAAGAATAGTTCTTGAGATTCTTCATTTTTTATCTTTTTTATTTGGGTATTACTTTACTTGAGGAACCATTCCTTTTACTTAAGGAACCATCCCTGATAGGCAATGCTCAAGCTGATACTTGGCTCATTGTTGAATGGCTGAACATACAAGGGACTGTCGCTGCTCAGTCCTTTGTTGTTGGGCTTCTTGAAGGCGCGATAGGCGTACTCACCCTTGATGACGATCTGCTTGATGGGGTGGTAATTGAAGCCCACGGTTGTAATATAGGGAGCGCAATGGCGGTACTGGCTCTTGTACGTGCCTGCCACCATCGAGTCGTAATGGTCGAAACGGCCGAAAAGGTACAGTTTCTGTCGGTCTCTCAGTCCTTGGATCTGCGAGAAGAGATTGTAGCCCGCCTCGATACTGTAAGCCAATGCGTTGCTGCCAATATTGGTGTTGTGGAAGGGGTTGCCGTCCTGGTACTTATGGTGTGTGGAGTTGGCCTTGTTGTAGGTCGAGATGCGATCAGCATCGGAAAGGTGGGCATAGACCACGCTGCCTCGCACAATCCAGTTCCATCGGTTGAGTTGGAAATCGCCCGAAATGATCGAGAGTGCGCCTTTGACATCATCATAGGTGGCGCCAGGATCCTTGATAGAGTTGCGAAACGTATGACCATAATAGCCACTTACGCCCACACGAAGGCCCTTGACGGAGTAGTTGTCGACGCGTGCGGCCAGGGCGTAGGTGTTGGCTACCTTGAATTCGTAGGGGCTGGTAGCACCTGGGTGGACGAAGTTCTCGCCCGTGAAGCTCTCGGAGTTCAAACCAGAAAGGAACTGCATTTCGTATCGCCAGTCCTTGACACGTCCCCAGAACGAGACGCCCAGCTGATGCCAAGTGTTGGGCAGGATAGCGGCTTCGCCCTCCGGACGATAACAGGTGAAGAAGTTCAGAGGCTCATGGTGGGCATTGGAATAGCCCACAGGCACGATGATCTCACCAGCCTTGACGTTGAACATTCCCTTCCAGAAAGCCTTGTTCAACCAAAACTGCTCGAGTGCCACCTCGCCACCTTTCTCCGTCTCGGCCTCATACTCGCCTGACTCTTCCGCTTCTACTTCCACGGCCGTCTCGTTGCCGCCGTGCTCAAACTCCACCTCTGTGCCAAATGTCCAACCGTGGCCAAAGTCATAACCCAAGTTGAACGTGACATGGGGAAGGTCAAAGCGTCCGTGGCTATTGTCGTCCTTGTAGCGTGCGGGGGCATTGTATCTGTTGAAACTCTGACTATAGAAATTTCGGGACATCACCGCTTCTCCATAACCTCCAAGGCTCAAACGGGAGAGGGCTTTCTCTACTTTGCTCATACGGACGGTGTCGGCCACCTGCCTTGTGGCTCCCGTCACAGCATCCACAGACCGTGCCATACATACGGTTGCACTGGCTGCACACACCACGATGGACATTACTTTTCTAAACATAATTTGTGGTTTATTCTTTTTTGGGTGCAAAGGTATGGGTTAGTTGACGGGAGCACAATACTCAAAAATGACGATCTTGACACACCAACTCGCTACACGCATACTCAATTCGCGTGAATTGCTCTTCACGCATCACGAAGAGGGAACCTACCGTGCTGAGCACGCGAGCAACCGTTCTTACCCAAGGATAATCGAGTTTGAGGAGGCAAAAGAGTTTGGCCCTGAGCTGAACAGCAAAGGCGCTTAACAATGATTAACTTGACAGGCGTGCTTTCCTCTGATTATTATTTGTAAATTTGCCACATATAAGCATTTTACAGTTGCCAACCCATCAATACGTTTCCGCTCATGAGATACCTTGATCCAAAAGCCGACCTCACATTCAAGAAGATATTCGGTGAGCACAAGGACCTGCTCATCAGCCTGCTCAATGCCCTGCTGCCTCTGGCAGACGATGAGCAGATAGAGAGTGTGGAGTATCTGTCGCCAGAACTCGTGCCCGAAACCTACGTCGGAAAAAACAGTATTGTGGACGTGAGGTGTCGCGACGTCAAGGGCAGACAGTTTATCGTCGAGATGCAGATGCTATGGACGGAGGCGTTCAAGCAGCGCGTCCTCTTCAACGCCTCCAAAGCCTTCGTACGACAACTGGATAAGAAGCGCAAGTACGAATTGCTGCAACCCGTCTATTCGCTCAACCTCGTCAACGAGACGTTTATGAAGGACTATCCCGATGAGTTCATACACAACTATAGCGTGGTGCATGAGCTCCATAGCGACGAGATCATAGAAGGTCTCCACTTCACCTTCGTAGAACTGCCCAAGTTTCAGGCCCACTCCCTCAAGGAGAAGAAAATGGCCGTGCTATGGCTACGATTCCTTACGGAGATCGACGAGCAGACAAAGCAAGCGCCACAGGAGCTTTTGGACAATCCCGAGACCTGCAAGGCGCTAAAGGCCGTGGAGGAATCGGCAATGACCCAAAACGAGCTCCTCGCCTATGAGGACTTCTGGGACAAACTCGGAGCAGAACGCCTGCTGTTTGTAGACTCCAACAGAATCAACAGGGGGGAAGGAAGAGCAGAAGGACGGGCAGAAGGACGGGCCGAGGGAATTATAGAAGGCTGCGCCAAAGTGGCCAAAAACTTATTGAACCTTGGAATGGCCTTGGACGAGGTTGCCAGGGTCACAGGATTGGACATCGAAACGATTGAAAAAATGAAATGACGAGGAGTCGCCCAAGACAGATCGTGGAAAGGTGAGGATTTTCAATTATCGGTAGGAAGCAAACGGATTTCATTCGACCTCCTACCGATATTTTTTTGCTTTTACAACACCAAGCGTCAATAGTTACCGACCAGCCTCATCTCATATCCTTCGATATTATTTTATACCCAAACCGGGCTAAAAAAGTTTGTCCACATCCACCGACAGTCCCACCTGCAGGGCAATGCCATCAGTAAGCGGGCTGTTGAGATAGTAATACTGGGGGCGATAATTGAAAAGGTTGTCGAGAGCCGCCGTCACCTTGACCGCAGGTCCGAAACGCTGCACCAGCGATAGCTTCCATATCGTGTAGGCTGGGTATGAGACATTCACCATTCCCGCGCTCACGTCATAATAGTTCTTATACTCCACGTTGTCCGTACCGGAGAGGATGCGGCCATTGAGCCCGATATTCAGGCCATACGATTTGGAGAAAGCGACAAGCCATCACTTCTTGAGATACTTCTTCCCGTTGACGATGACCACACCCTTCGCACGGTCTCCGACACGCTGTCCTGCGAGGTTGTAAGCCTTGCCCTCATAGGCACGCATCGCACGGAACGAGTCGTCGGCGGTTACGTCATCGATGGCAGTGGCCTCTACCTGGAATGTGGAAACGATACCGAAAGGCATGGCACCCATCTGGAATGTATTGATGATCGACTCCACATTGGAGCCATTGTACTTCACAAGAATGTTGTTGTCGCGCTCACTATTGAAGGCATAGTCGCCGTCCATGGTCTTCATTCCACCCTGCATGGCGGTGAAATGGAAACTCAGACCGTCGCCCTTGTAGTCGCGATAGAAGCCGCCTCGGGTCTCGTCGTAGGTCAGTCCCTTCACGACGTATGAGCCGAGGGTGAGGTCGCCCATGATGGTTCCTTCAAGGGCGTAGGTGGGAACTTCCACATCCACTTTCTCCACATTCCCATCCATATATTTGCGCACCTGGTAGGTGACGCTCTTATTATCATAGGTATAAGCCCCGCCGACCGAGACGCTGATGCCACCCGACACCGCCTTGACATAGTACGACTTGATGGTGTAGGTCATTTCGAGGGGCATCTTGCCATACTTGAAGACGGCAGTCAGCGAGAGCGCATGATCGGCCATATTATAAGTGCCCGAGAAAGATGTGCCCGTGATGGTCTTCTCCTCTCCTCCAACTGTCACGGAAGAAGAGAACGGCTGCTGCGCAAAGGTGATGACGTGGTTGGCTCCCATCGAGAATTTGAGATCGCGGATGGTAAACGAGGGAATGGTCTGCATTCCTTTCATGGCAGGCAGGGTGATGTGTCCTGTCTCCATGTCAGCCATCTCAAAGAGTATGGTGTCGCTCGGATTGTCATTGTTGGTCGATGAGACAGACATATTGGATGCGCCCACAAACTTCATGGGACCGTGCATCTGTCCCATCATCGTCGTTGCCACAAAGAAGGCAGCGAGAAGGGTAAAAAACTTTTTCATTGTCTTACGTTGATTTTTATTTTATTCTATTCTACTAATCTACTTTTTCATTATATTACTGTTGACTTTCCCTTGCATTATAGAGCCAATAGCCCACTACCAGCAAGATGAAGACCACGAGGATAGCGACCATCTCCACGACATGATGGAGCGGATCGACCCATATCTCCTTGAAAAATCCATTGCGCCCGGCTATTTCCACAAAAGACCAGAAGACAATGACGATGGCATAAGCCATGCGCAGACTTCGGCCCCAGCTGCCGATGCGCAGTTGGCGTTTGAACATCAGTGCCGATCCTATCAGGCAGACCACGGCGATGATGTAGGTCACAGGGTGATGATCGCCCAGAAACACGGGGTCGTAGCAGAACATCAGCAGTAGATAGAGGCCCCACATCATGACGTTCCATTCCATAAACATGACGATACTCGCATGGTGGGCCATCGGCCTCAGTTCCACACGGTTCTTCAGGCCGCAATGGTTTTGCACCCATTGGATGAAGAGGCAGCCGCTACGGGTGCAGAAGACATAGAGGAGGACGATCATCATCCACATGCCAAACGTCGCAGGCATGATGAGGTATTCGGGGCGTGAGCCACGGATCTCCTTCAGTTCGGCACGGGAGAAGTCTTCAAGGGGTGTGCCGTTGATGGTGAAGGTGTGATGGACCGCCACACCATCGACATACTGGCTGATCGTCTCCACGACACCATTGCCCACCAAGTCGCAGTGGACACCATAGCGCTGAGCGTAATAGGCAAGGAGAAACTCCACCCAGCCTGTCCAGAAGAGCAATGCCCCCGCAAGTCCGAAGCAGGTTTGCCGGGTGTCGCCCTTGACGAAAACACCCCAGATCGTTATGACAAGTCCCATAAACCCCATGGCAAAAGCCGAATAATGGAGCGCGGTAGGGGTGAGGAAATGCTCCATCAGAATCATCAGCGCATGGCCAAGTGGCATGAGTAGCAGGACGATAAGGATAGCACCCAGTGTCTTGCCTGGGTATTTTTTCTCTTTCATTCTTTGTCGGTTAAGTTGATTAAAATGTATACATTCTGTTAGCTCCCGAGCGATATCAAGGACAGACAGTCACTCCCCCTTGTATGGTTCTTCCTCGAAAGCGGGTGCAAAATTACTGCTTTGGGGCATTCGACACAATACCCAAAAATGGTGATTTGGGCGCATGGACTTTTATGGCAAGACCCTCATGTAATTACCAGAATGACAAGGAAAACACCAAAAAGAAAGGCGAAGGTTTGCGGGTCTCATGAAAAACATGTACCTTTAGCCTCGAAAAGAAAAAGAACAAACGAATGAGATACGGAAGAAAATGGATGGCAGCAGTCGCCATGGGCCTGCTGAGCCTCAACGCGATGGCGCAAAAGCTGACGGAATATGTCGATCCGTTCATCGGTACGACCAATTTCTCGGTATGCAACCCCGGGGCAGTACTGCCCCACGGCCTGATGTCGGTCGTTCCCTTCAACGTGATGGGAAGCGACCTCAACGCGTATGACAAGGACGCAAGGTGGTGGTCCGCGCCCTATGAGTACCACAATAAGTACTTGACGGGCTTCGCCCATGTCACCCTCAGCGGTGTGGGATGTCCCGAACTGGGCACACTGTTGACAATGCCGACGAGCGGAAAGCTCTCTGTCGATTATCACGACTACGGATCCGAATACGACGGCGAACAAGCAAGGCCGGGCTACTACGGTGTCAATCTGAAGAAGTATGGCATCCGTGCCGAAGTCACCTCCACACTCCGTTCCTCACGCGAACGCTTCACCATGCCGAAGGGCGAAGGACACCTGCTGCTCAACATCGGAGACGGACTGACCAACGAAACGGGTGGCATGGTGCGGCGCGTCAACAACCAGGAGATAGAGGGCATGCGCCTGCTCGGCACTTTTTGCTACAATCCGCAGGCTGTCTTCCCCATCTACTTCGTCATGCGCGTCAACAAACTGCCCAAGGAGCAGGGAGCATGGAAACAGCAACCCACGCGCCAGGGCGTAAAAGGTGAATGGGATCCTGACAACGGACGACTGAAACTATACAAGAACTACACCCGCGAACTGGCTGGAGACGGTATCGGCTACTATTACTCCTTCGACTGCGAGGAGGGGGAGCAGGTGGAGGTCAGCATGGGCGTATCCTTCGTCAGCATAGAAAACGCCCGCGAGAACCTCGACCGGGAGCAGCCGCAGGGCACGACTTTCGAGCGCATCGCTCAGCAGGCCGACAAGGAATGGGAGCAGACGCTTGGGCGCATCTCCGTCAAGGGCGGCACGGATGCACAACGCCGCATATTCTACACGGCTCTCTACCATACACAGCTCCACCCGAATATCCTGCAGGACTGCAACGGCGACTATCCTGCCATGGAGCAAGGCGAGACGCGCAATACCAAGGACAACCGCTACACGGTGTTCTCGCTCTGGGACACCTACCGCAACGTGCATCAGCTCCAGACCTTGATTTTCCCCGACAAGCAGACGGACATGGTACGGTCAATGATCGCCATGTATGACGAATGGGGATGGATGCCGCGCTGGGAACTGTTCGGACGCGAGACCTGGACCATGGAGGGCGACCCCGCCATCCCTGTCATCACGGATACCTGGCTGAAGGGACTCCACGACTTCGATATCGACAAGGCGTATGAGGCTTTCCGCAAGAGTGCGACACTCCCTGGGGCTGAAAACAAGATGAGACGCGACATCGATCCATACATCAGCAAAGGCTACATCCCGCTCGGTGTGTTCGCCCAGGACAACTCGGGAGACAACTCAGTATCGCACGCATTGGAATATTATGTTGCCGACAATGCCCTCTCGCTTCTGGCCGCAGACCTCGGACACAAGCAGGACGCACAGATCTTCCGCCAGCGAAGCCTCGGCTACAAGCACTACTACGACCCGGCAACGGGTGTCTTGCGCCCCATCAATGGCGACGGATCCTTCCTCACTCCCTTCGACCCCAAGGATGGTGCCAACTTCTCCAACGCACCAGGCTTCCATGAGGGATCGTCGTGGAACTACACTTTCTACATACCCCACGACGTTGGCGGACTGGCCAAACTGATGGGCGGACAACGGAAGTTTATCGACAAACTCCAGTCGGTCTTCGACAACGATCTCTACGATCCAGCCAACGAACCAGACATCGCCTATCCGTACCTCTTCTCCTACTTCAAGGGTGAGGCGTGGCGCACACAGCGAGAGGTCTTGCGCCTATTGGAACGCTATTACAAGGACCAACCCGATGGCATCCCGGGCAATGACGACACGGGAACGATGTCGGCATGGGCGATATTCTCGATGATGGGCTTCTACCCTGATTGCCCAGGATCACCCTACTACACGCTCACCACGCCTGTCTTCGATGAAGTGACGATCCACCTCGACCCGAAGTATTACCCGCAGGGCGACATCACCATCACGACCACACACGGCAAGGGAACGGGCCGCTACATCCAGTCTATGTCGCTGGGTGGAAAACCGCTTCATAGCTACCGCATCTCCCATGCACAACTCATCGGAGGCCGCCATCTGACGATGCAGGTGGGAGACAGAAAATAAGGCCAGAGAGCAAAGGTTTTTCCTACCTCTCACAACACGCAGACCGCCCCGCCCCGAGCCTGATGGCTTGGAGCGGGGCGGTCGCAATCATGGAAAATCCCTACAGACTACACGTCGTATTCGAAGGTGAAGATCTTCTCCGTGTTGATCGAGTTGCCCACCGTACAACCGCGATGGGTGAAAGCCTCAAGGCGTTTGCGCTTCTTCTCGGGCACGTCCTGGCCAAAATGGAAGTGGATGGCAATGCGCTCTACCACACTATGGGCAGCGTCGAAGCCGATCTCCTTCAGCTCGGCATGCCATCCCGTGGCGTCCACATCTTCCTTGGCAGCTCCCATCGAAGCCGTGGTCAACGCACATGCCATCAGCGACTGGGCAAACAGCACTACGGGGGTGGGATACTCGCCTACACCTCCCTGCTCTGCAGGGACGTCGGTGTGGGTCAATTCTCTCTCGTTCTGAATCTCCATGCGGAACTGGCCCGCATTCTTTACTGTGACCATAAGCTCATTTAATTTGGTTATTGACAGAATGAAAAATACAAAAAACGTGCCACAGCGTCACAGACCATCTTCTAAAGCGACAAAGCAGACAGTTTGGCCTGCCAAATATTCATATCGAAAACGGGCAGAACGCTAATGCGCACTGCCCGTTTCGGATTTCGAGAATCCGGTCTTTCGACTCCGCCACTGCTTGGAGGGATGCGTCTCGCGACGTTGTTCCCACATACAAGCGGCGGTGTTATCCAGTTTTCAAACAATCAAATTCACCTCTCAAACTAATTTCACCCATTATAAGCGAAAACGGGCACGCTTGCCGTCTATCTTACCTTAAATGATTAACAACTAAAAACCTATAAAAATCAGTTACTATTAAACTAAACTCTATGCTTTATTGACGGTGCAAAGGTAGGCATTATTCCGTTGGCAAGAGACTATTTCCTCATAAAAAGTGCATGATTCGCTCAAATTTTGACCTAAATCAACATCTATAAAGTATTCCACCCGCCACCACGGAAGACCCGCGAGAAGCCGGGAAGGCCCCGCAACATCTTTACAAAGCAGAAAGAAAGGTTTCAGTCCATAATAGTAAAGGATTTTTAAAGCATTTTGTTTTTCGGTTTCTAAACTTATTGCTAACTTTGTAGCGCATTTTATACAGAGGACAAGAATGACGGGTAAGAACTTTTTTGAAAAGCTTTTCAGCACCTATGTCGCAGGCCATGTCACCGCCATCGCCATCGTCGTTGCCTTGCTTTGCATCGGCGTGAAGTACGGCGTGGCCTACTATACCCACCACGGCGAATCGTTCGTCGTGCCCAACGTCGTGGGCATGCAGCTCGAAGAGGCGGAGAAAAAGATGTCGGAAGCCGGGCTCCAGCTCGTCGTGCAGGACACCAACTACGTCAGGACAATGCCTCCCGACTGCGTACTGGAGCAGAGTCCGGGACAGGGCAAGCGCATCAAATCGACCCATATCGTCTATGTGACCATCAATGCGGCCAATCCTCCCGCACTCGTCATGCCCGACCTGGCCGACAACAGTTCCTACCGTGAGGCACGCGCCACGCTGCTCGCCATGGGATTCAAGACCGTCGAGCCCAAATACACACCGGGAGAGAAGGACTGGGTCTATGCCATCCTTGTCAATGGCAGACGCGTGGAGGTGGGAGAACGAATCCCTGCCGACGCTACAATTGTCATACAGGTAGGCGACGGCACCCGACTACCCTCCGACACGCTCAACAATGCGTCCGCGGAGAACGAGTATGAGGAGGTGGAAGAAGAAGTGCCTACCTACGAGGAGGACTACGAGATCATAGAAGTGCCCATCGACGAGGTGCAGCCTGAGGACGAAATCCTCTCAGGCGACGTGGCACCGTCACGCCCCTCACAACATTCGGGGGAGTAGCCACGCAAAATGACCTCAGGGAGTAGTTTTCCCTACAGTATATATAATAAGGTATAAAGGAAATGGAAGAAGAACGAATCGACGACGAACTGCTGGACCTTGACGACGTACTGGCGCCAGAGGAGGCCTCCAGCGATACCGGACAGCTCTACGAGCACTTCCGCGTGGAGGTCGATAAAGGGCAGGAGCCGGAGCGCATCGACAAGTATCTCTCCGTGAGGATGCAGCACTCAAGCCGCAACCGCATACAGAAGGCCGCCGACGCTGGCTCCATCCACGTCAATGGCACGCCGGTAAAGAGCAACTACAAGGTGCGTCCCGAGGACGTGATCACCTTGATGCTCCACCAGCCGAAGCACGACACGAGCATCGTGGCGGAGGACATTCCGCTTGACATCGTGTATGAGGACGATCAGCTGATGGTCATCAACAAGCCTGCGGGCATGGTGGTGCATCCTGGAGCTGGCAACTTCCACGGCACGCTCATCAATGCCGTGGCGTGGCACATGCGCAACGTGCCGTCCTTTGACGCGAACAACCCCGAGGTGGGACTGGTTCATCGTATTGACAAGGACACCAGCGGTCTGCTGGTGGTGGCCAAGACGCCCGAGGCCAAGACACTGCTCGGCAAGCAGTTCTTCCACAAGACAACCCACCGTAGCTACATCGCGCTCGTCTGGGCCAACTTTGTGGAGGAAGAAGGGCGCATAGAGGGAAATATCGCCCGCGACGTGCGCGACCGTCTGCGCATGGCCGTCTTCCCTCCCGACTCGGAGACGGGCAAGCCGGCCGTGACCCATTGGCGCGTACTCGAACGCTTCGGCTACACGACGCTCGTGGAGTGTATCCTCGAGACAGGACGCACACACCAGATCCGCGCACACATGCGCCACATCGGCCATCCGCTCTTCGGCGACGCACGCTATGGCGGCACGGAGATCCTGCGCGGACAGCGTAGCAGCACCTACAAGGCGTTCATACAGAACTGCCTTCGCATCTGCCCGAGACAAGCCCTCCACGCACGCACACTGGGCTTCGCCCACCCCACGACGGGACAGCAGATGGATTTCACGTCGCCCTTGCCAGCCGACTTGGAGCAACTGCTCGCAAAATGGCGGGGCTACATCAATGGCACGACGCAGGACACCTTCGTCGAGCAATAAATATGAACTTCAAGACAAAGTATAGATAGATGAAGAATTTAAAGAGAACTATCGCGATTGTGTGCGGCGGAGACTCCTCCGAACACGACGTTTCCCTCCGCTCTGCGCAGGGACTCTATTCCTTTTTCGACAAGGAGCGCTATGATGTCTATATCGTAGATGTGCGCGGCACCGATTGGCGCGTACAGCTTCCTGGCTGCGAGGAGGCAAAAATCGACCGTAACGACTTTTCATTCGTCAAGACTGACGGCACCGCCGTCGTCTTCGACTATGCCTATATCACCATCCACGGACAACCTGGCGAGAACGGCCCCATGCAGGGCTACTTCGACTTGATACACGTCCCCTACTCCACGAGCGGCGTGCTGGTCGAGGCCATGACCTTTGACAAGTTTGTGCTCAACCGCTACTTGGGCAGCTTCGGTATCCATGTGGCTGATAGTGTGCTGCTCCGCCGCGGCGAGACATACAACGAGGAGGAGATCGCCAAGCGCATCGGTATGCCTTGCTTCGTGAAGCCAGCCAACGACGGCAGCAGCTTCGGCGTGTCCAAGGTGAAAAACGCCGATCAGCTGGAACCTGCCTTGCGCGTAGCCTTCATGGAGAGTAGCGACGTGATGGTAGAGGCTTACCTCGATGGCACTGAGATCACACAGGGCATCTACAAGACGCGCGAGCGCAGTGTCCCCTTCCCCATCACCGAGGTCGTCACCACCAACGAGTTCTTCGACTATGACGCCAAGTACAACGGACAGGTGGACGAGATCACGCCAGCGAGAATCAGTCCCGAGACGGCAGAGCGCGTCACCGAAATCACCAGTCGCATTTATGATATCCTCCATGCCAACGGCATCATCCGCATCGACTACATTATCACCCACGACGCGGAGGGCAACGAGGTCATCAACATGCTGGAGGTGAACACCACCCCGGGCATGACGACGACGAGCTTCATACCGCAGCAAGTGCGTGCGGCAGGACTCAACATCAAGGATGTGCTGACTGAAATCATAGAGAATCAGTTCTGAACTGCATGCTCATGAATCTTCCGACTGCTCCCGCAACGGAGTTTTCATGAACAGTCCAGGCTAAAAACCATTCCGCTCCCCGCCTGCTTCAAAGCGGACGGGGAGAAGGCGGCACAAGCCATATCATCTATTCAAAAAACCTTTCAACTACATCTCGATTATGATTATCCCAGAAGAATTCAACGACATCCGCCCATACGAGCCGGAAGAGCTGCCCGCAGTGTACGACCGTCTGGTGCAGAACCCGCAGTTTCTGCAGATGGTATCATTCCTCTTCCCAGAGGCTACGCCCGAGATCATCTCACAGAAGATGCACGAGTGCAAGACGAACATGGACTTCCAGCTCGTCTTCGCCTACCGCTTTCTGAAGAAGCTCATCTCCAAGGCAAGCACAGGTCTTGACATGGACGTGACGGCGATAGACAACAAGCACAACTATACGTTCATGAGCAACCACCGAGACATCGTGCTCGACTCGGCCTTGCTCGACGTGCTGCTCATCGACCACGGCTTCGAGACCACCTGCGAGATCGCCATCGGCGACAACCTGCTGTCCATCCCCTGGGTGCTCGACGTGGTGCGCCTCAACAAGTCGTTCATCGTCAAGCGCGGCCTGATGGCCCGCGAGCGCCTCCAGGCAAGTCAGAAACTCGCCCGCTACATGCACTTCGCCATCTCCGAAAAGCATCAGAACCTCTGGATTGCACAGAGGGAGGGACGCGCCAAGGACTCCGACGATCGCACGCAGAAGGGCATCCTGAAGATGCTGGTCCTCGGTGGGGAGGGCGACGTGCTCGACCGTCTCGTCAACCTCCACATCGTGCCACTCGCCATCAGCTATGAGTACGACCCCTGCGACTTCCTCAAGGCACAGGAGTATCAACTGAAGCGCGACGATCCCAACTGGAAGAAGGGGCCGTACGACGACATCATCAGCATGCGGACGGGCATCCTCGGACTGAAGGGGAAAATCCACTATCATGTGGCAGCCTGCATCGACGACTACCTCAACGGTCTCCGTGAGCAGAAACTCAGCAAGTCGGACTTGCTGGACACCATCTGCACCCACATCGACCACGAGATCCACCGCAACTACCGCCTCTATCCCAACAACTACATCGCTATGGACGAGCTGGACGGCACAGACCATACCGACCACTACACGGAGGACGATGTGCGGAAGTTCAAACTCTATATCCAAAGCCAATTGGCCAAGATCAAGATTCCCAACAAAGACGAGGAATTCTTGCGCGAGCGACTGCTCACCATGTATGCCAACCCGGCACGCAACTACATCGAGGCAGCCAGAGGATAAGACCTGCTTTCCCATTCCCTACCCCACTCATGCGGGGGCGGGGAATGGGATTTTTCATAGACTACACCAACCACATCCATGCGCTTTTCTGAGTTTTTCGTCATCCATCATTCCGACCGCAAGGTGCTGACTTTTCTCCTTGCGCTGGCTACCATCCTTGTCGTCCTGATCTATCTGACGGGCAACGATGGCGGGGAGACCGTGCTCACCGCAGCCGACAGTCTGGCTGCCGAAGAGCAACCTGGATATGGAAAGGGACGGCAGGCTCCTCCCTATCGTACCTATCAGACGCAGGATGGGCGGCAGATAGAACTGTCGCCGTTTGATCCCAACACGGCAGACAGCACTCAACTACTGCGCATCGGTCTCCAGCCGTGGCAGGTCCGTGCCGTCTATAAGTATCGTGCAAAAGGCGGCGTCTTCCGTACCCCTCACGACTTTGGACGTCTCTATGGCATGACGCGTAAGCAATATGAGGAACTGGAGCCCTACATCTGCATCGGCGACGACTACCAGCCAGCCTACACACAGTTTGCATCGCGGGAGGAGGAAGCGCGCGAACGCTACGAGGCGTACAAAGCCTCCGACCAATATGTGCCCTACCAAAAGTATGACCGCGACACGGTGCGTTATCCTGTGAAGCTGCGACCTGGCGAACAGGTCGATTTGGCCCTCGCCGACACCTCGCTCCTAAAGAAGATTCCAGGCATCGGGGCGGGCTGGGCACGACGCATCGTCAACTACCGCAACCGCCTAGGTGGCTTCTACAACGTCAGCCAGCTACGAGACCTTGACGGCTTTCCCGTCGAAGCGCTCCCCTTCCTCACCCTCCGGGGCGAGAAAATCACAAAACTCAACATCAACCAACTCTCGCTGAGCCAACTCCGCAAGCACCCGTACATCAACTACTTCCAAGCCAAAGCTATCTGCGACTATCGGAGGCTCAAAGGTCCATTGCATAGCCTTGACCAGCTCCGCCTCCTACAAAAGGACTTTCCGCCAGAAGCCATCGATCGGTTGCGCCACTATGTCACCTTCTGATTAAACAATGACACCATAAAGCTATATGAAAAAATACTATTTACTTCTCATTTTGCTCACCGTATCACTACAAGTGTACTGCAAGACCATTAGGGGAGAGGTGGTGGACAGCTTAGGCCTTCCTGTTCCCTTCTCCACTATTGTCGTGGACCATTCTCAAAAGATAGGCACAACCAACAAGTACGGAAGGTTCGTTTTGGAGGATGTTTCTTCGGACAAATGCCTGCTGACAGTGTCAAACATCGGGTACGAAACAAAGCATATAATTGTACCCCAAGGAGACGATGACCTCTTCCTACAAATATCCTTGAAGGAACAAGTTGTCCAACTGGCAGATGTGGACGTGGTGTATGGTGACATCACATCATTGATCCTAAAAAAGATGGAAAACGTCAAAATGCTCAGAGAGCAACTACCAACATTTGAAGCCGTAGCCGAATGTCAGATCACCTCTATAGGAAACCTCAAAGAGTTCCCTTCTGATTTCCGCAGCCTACTAAGAAGCTTCCTGGCACTTGCGGGCTATAAAAAAATCTTTCAGTCCATGGAGCGGAATCCAGATCTGACCCTGACTATCAGAAAAGACATCAGATTTAACAAAGGCAATTATACGATGGGGAAAGGAGAATTGGTCTCATGCTCTGGCAATATCAGCGAGGAAGAAAAAACCTCATTCCTTAAGAAAAAGTGGGGGTTTAAAGAAAACCTATACGATTTCATTTACAACACGCTGCGCCATCAGGCCAAAAGAAAGGCCAAGCAGAACAAAAATGAGACGACCACGGATATTCTGAGCTATTCAGGAACATACAAGGAAAATGACAAAACCATTCACATTCTAAAATCTCCCAACATGGAATATCACATCGTAGCTGACTCCTGGCAGGTATATAGAATGTCATTCCAAGACAAAGCCACAAGAAGCATCATTGAATGTCACGAATATCAGCGAGGAATATACTTACCCGTCTTCTCACACAACGAGAGCATCTACGAATTAGATGCCACCCATGTGTGGAAATTGGCAGACACTACTGTCTATAAATACGAGTAGGGCAAGCACATCTCGCCGATTTGCTTTCTGCAGAAGCTCATGCTATATCGACCAAGAGCGTTCCATTTCCTTAACCCAAAACGGTTGATAGGGAGTGGAACGCTCCTTCAACTTCTTGTCGCTGAAATTGTAATAGAGTTTTGAAAGTGTGCCGAAAGATGCAAGTTCAAGCGTTTTCCATGCTGGAGGGAATACCGGCTTGTCATAGTTGCGCCTATGCTCTTTGATAAAGTCCTCCTTGCTACGTTGAAGTTCTCTATCGACGGAGTTCATATTCTCAATAAACTTGTGTTCATCGTCAGCAAGACTTGTATCAAAGAACCAAAACGGTCCATGAGCCAAAGAGTAGTCTTGTCTGCCTCCATAGGACGAAGGTATTGGACAAAACGAAAATAACTGACCTCTCCAAGAAATTTTGCAGCCTTGGATGAATCAGCAATATTTAAGTCTCTACTAATTATTATAATAAGCACCCTATCTTGACTTATAAAAAATGAGAAATAGTGATTCAAAATTTATGATGAAAATGAAATGTTTTGTAATTTGTTTGTTAATTTTATGTTTTGGGCATTTGAATTTAAATGGCCAACCTTACAATATAGCTTTGGAAAAAAGCAATAATAATTGTTTAAATCAAACAGGCAGTGTATTGCGTGAGAATAATTCAAAAAATCATTTTGAGAAGATTCGTGTAATACATAAAAATGAAGGATGTAAATGTAATTTACAACAGATTGAAGCTTGGGAAACCAGAGAATATGTTATGAGACAACAAAACGTAATTGAAAAAATGGAGTATAACTTATTAAAGCATATTCCCGTTCAGAAATTGAATAAATTTTTGGAATATAAGTTTAATCCGATTGTTTGTAATTTATCTATTGCAACACATAAAGGTATTGTTAGAGAAGTATCTTTCCTGATTAATCGTAAAATATCCTCCCTTTTTTCTAATGAAGATATATTGTCGTTCGATAAAGTCATATTAAATACGCAATTTGCACCCGATTATTCTATGAAAAAATGGTATAGCATCATTTAGTTGGGTAATAGGGCGTAAACGAATAAGGGATTTTCTTACTTATAATAGATAGTTAGCGGATTCTGTTAATAAACTTATTTAACGTGAGTTCGACGAATTCAGAATAATGCAATCTGTATGTCTAATGTTCTTTGAACATTGATGCTTGGTTTCTTGGAAAAACAATAATATGCAGCCAATGCTCCCTGCATGTTGACGACGAAGTTCTCAAAGGATCTGTGTCTGGTGTGTTCGACCTGTGCGATGTTCTTCAACTCGTCATTGACCGTCTCAATGATAGCCTTCTTCCTGTTCAGCAGTTTGTCAGAGATGTTCATCAGTGCGCCCTTCATGTTGTTCCTCAATTTCGTGATGAGCTGTATGCCGTCGACGAAGAGCCTTTCAAAGAGGTTCTTTCCGATATATCCCTTGTCTGCCACGAGTTTTCCGTAGATGAATTCCACGAAGGCCTTGTATTCGAGAAGCTTACGGTCATCAACGTCGCATGGCGTTATCATGAAGTTGAGCAACTCGCCCTTCTCGTTGCAGATCAGATGCAGCCTGAAACCGAAGAACCAGCCCATGGGACACTTGCCCCTTTGGGCAATTCCCTTAAACGTCTTGTGTATGTGTATTCTCTGGTTCTTGCACACATGGAGTGGTGGCTGTCGACGGAGCTGATGCCCGTGCACTTGCCGAGCAGCACTTTCTTGATGAACAACGCCAGAGGGATTGCCACGTCACGTCCCAGTTCAACAAACCGGTTGTATGAGACCACGCGGGGGAACAAATAGCGCATGTGCTTGCAGACGGCTTCCAAATAGAAGTGCTTCAGACATCGGTAACTAGAACCATGAAAGAGAATAATCATGACTTCCGTCTTGAAAAGCGTCCCGGCAGGGTGGTATTTCCGCTTTTTCGACTCCATTATGGTATATTTAGACATCATTGCATCATAAAATTTGGCAAGAAAAACTCGCTTTTCCTCGTCTATGCCACTTAAAGCCAACGACTGCCACAACCACTTGAAACTCAAAACAAAAGCATCATCCTGCTATTTTTTGCTTTTTTAGGCGTTATTTTCTCAGAAAAACGTCGCAGTATAGTTATGGATACATTTACGCGTCTGCTTGA